>CXWL01008164.1_pt1 | contig 15156 bp, 14 predicted proteins | sample 590931 | NCBI WGS metagenome assembly CXWL01 (sample SAMEA3498368, study PRJEB10139) | groundwater metagenome | biome: water well; material: biofilm material | place: Germany | collected 2015-04-27 | reverse complement strand
GGTCGAGATCATGCTGCTGCCGAAGCGGTTTTATTTCAGCATCTACGCGATTTCCTATTGGTCCCGCGCCGTGCTCATTCCGCTGCTGATTGTGTTTGCGCATCAACCGGTGTGTCGAATTCCGCGAGAGCAGGGGATCGAAGAGTTGTACCTTGTTCCACGCGGGCAGGTGCCGTACTGGAAGTATCCGCCCTTCAACAAAGATCAAGCCTGGTTCACGCCGCATAATTTCTTCGTCATGCTCGATGCGGTGCTCAAGCTCTATGACCGGATGCCCCTCCTGTGGTTGCGTGAAAAGGCGATGCATAAGGCGGCCACATGGATGTTGGATCACCTCAAAGGGAACGGCGGGCTGGGCGCAATTTATCCGGCCATGGCCAACTCCGTGCTGGCGCTTCGGTGTCTGGGCTATGAGATGGATGACCCTCTGGTGCAGAAAGCCCTTCGGGAAATTGAAGATCTGGAAGTGCATGAAACTGCGACGGTGGATGGCCAGCGTGTACCGACCTTACATCTGCAGCCCTGCCATTCTCCGATTTGGGATACGGCCTTGCTCATGAATGCGTTGATCGAAGCGGGCATGCAGCAGGACCATCCGGCGCTGGTAAAGGCGGGGGCCTATCTCATGTCCCGGCAGACGAAAACGGTCGGTGATTGGACGATTTCTTCCCCGCAGGCCGAGCCTGGGGGGTGGTATTTCCAATTTGAAAACGAACTGTATCCCGATGTGGACGACTCGGCCGTCGTGTTGATGGCGCTGGCAAAGCTCAAGATGCCGGAACCGGCGGACCTGCGAGAATCCATTCGTCGCGGGATGCAATGGGTGTTGGCCATGCAGAGTTCCGACGGCGGGTGGGGCGCGTACGACAAGGATAATAATCGGGTGGTCTTTAACTACATCCCGTTTGCGGACCATAAGGCGTTACTCGATCCGAGCACAGCGGATCTCGCCGGGCGCTGTTTAGAAATGCTGGGCGCCTTAGGCTATGACCGTTCCCATCCGGCGGTGCAACCGGCGCTGGCGTTTCTCAAGAAGCAACAGGAGGCGGACGGGAGTTGGTATGGCCGCTGGGGCGTGAATTACATTTACGGCACCTGGTCGGTGCTTGCCGGCCTCCGGGCGATCGGAGAAGACGTCTCGTCTCCGTACATTCGCCGGGCCGTGTCCTGGCTTGAGTCCAAGCAGAATCCCGATGGTGGATGGGGCGAGGCGTGCCTTTCCTATGCGGAGGAAGCGCATAGCGGCAAAGGCCAGAGCACGCCTTCGCAAACGGCCTGGGCCTTGATGGCGTTGATGTCTGCCGGTGTGACGGAATCGTTGAGCATCGCCCGTGGCGTGCAGTATCTCCTGAGGCATCAGCTCAAGGATGGCTCCTGGGAAGAAGTCATGCACACCGGCACGGGATTCCCGCGCGTGTTCTATCTGCGCTACCACTGGTACTGTCAGTACTTCCCTCTGTGGGCGCTCGCGATGTATCGCAATCTCCGATCACGGGGCCGCATGCGAGCCGAAGAGCTTCGGGAGCAGGTTGAGTCTTCCGGATGCTATCGGTTTGATCATTGACGGACGCGCACGTTCCGACGACGGTGCCGTCTCCTCCTCCTGTCGCTTCTCTGGTCCCCATCCGCATTGTGATATTCGTCGCCACCGTCTGGGAGTTTGCCGCGGTGCGGGCTGCCGTTCCCGGGGGGCGTATGGACAGGGTGCAAGGGCGATCGCGGTATTGTGCGTCGGCGGGTGGGAATGAATGCTGGGTGATTCAGACCGGGGTGGGCCCGCAGAGGGCGCATGCCGCCGCGCGGGATGTCCTGTCGCAGCAGACATTTGCATTGGCCATCTCGAGTGGATTTGCCTGCGCTCTGACACCGGCTGCCATTGGCGATATCCTGATTGGAATCAAAGCGGCGACGATTTGTGACGGGGGGGCGCTCGACTACCTTGAGGTGGAGGGGGACGAACGACAACGGTGGTGCACCATGTTGAGCGGGAGCGAGGCCCTTGACTGTACTACCTTCGGCCCTTTCATTTCTGCGGACCGCATCGTCTACCGCGCCGCGGAGAAAGTGGCTTTGGCAGAACGTACGCACGCGACAGGGTTGGATATGGAGAGCGCGGCGTTGGCGAGTGAGGCGAAGGCGGCTCAGGTGCCATTCCTCATCGTGCGGTCAGTGTCGGACTTATTAATGGAAGAACTGCCTCTTGACTTCAATCTGTTTCTCAGGCCCACTGGGTGGGTGAAAGGCGTAGGGTCCCTACTGGCGCATCCGTCGAGTGTACTGGGGCTCAACCGGTTGCGGCGGCAAAGTGCCGTTGCGGCGGCGGCGCTCACGAAAAGTCTGCGGATAGTGGTCAATGCCCGTTTCGGAGTCAGGCCGGATTCACACATGACAATGACACCATGACGATGCTCGCAACAATAGGGCGGCTGGTCTTGCGATATGTCCGAGAGCGGATAGTGATCGATGCTCGGTTCAGAGTCAGGCCGGATTTACACAAGGCCATGATCCCATGACGATGCTCGCAACAATGGGACGGCTGGTCTTGAGATATGTCCGGGAAATGGGCCGGATGCTCATTTTCCTCGTGTCATCCTTCGGATGGTTGATGCGACCGCCGTTCCGGTTCATCCAGTTCGTCAAACAGCTGCACTTCATCGGGTATAAATCCACATTCGTTGTCGTGCTGACGGCCGGATTCACCGGCATGGTGCTCGCCCTTCAAGGTTATTACACCTTGCGGAAGTTCGGTTCTGAGGGATTACTCGGGTCGGCCGTGGCGTTGAGCATGATTCGCGAGCTGGGGCCGGTCCTGGCGGCGTTGATGGTAACGGCGAGGGCGGGCTCGGCAATGACGGCGGAAATCGGCATCATGCGGATCACGGAACAGATCGATGCGCTTGATACCATGGCCATCAATCCGTTTCAATATCTGATTGCGCCGAAAGTGGTGGGGGGCTTGATCGGAGTGCCGTTGCTGGTGGCGCTCTTTGACGTCGTCGGGATTTACGGCGGCTATCTGGTCGGTGTGGATTTGCTCGGTGTGAACGCCGGATCCTACTGGACGTCGATTGAATCGGCCGTCGAATGGAAAGATATCTACGGCGGTATTCTCAAATCGATCAGCTTCGGATTGATCATCAGCTGGGTCTGTTGCTACAAGGGATTCTACACCCGCATGAGTGCCGAGGGATTGGGTTCGGCGACGACTGAGGCAGTGGTACTGTCTTCTGTGGTGATCCTGGTGTGGGATTATTTTCTGACGTCGATCTTGTTGTAAGCATGCTCAAGCTTGTTGGTGTGAAAAAAACGCTGGGGACTCAGCCTGTGTTGCGAGGGGTAGATCTCACGATCCCTTCCGGGAAGTTGACGACCATTATCGGACGCAGCGGGGAAGGGAAGAGTGTGCTGTTGAAGCACATGATCGGGCTGCTCCAACCGGACGAAGGACAGGTCTGGGTCGGGAATGTCGATATTTCCCGCCTGCGCGGTCAGCCGTTGAATGAAGTGCGAAAGCGATTTGCGATGTTGTTCCAGGGGGCGGCGCTGTTCGACTCGATGTCGGTCTTCGAGAATGTGGCCTTTCCGTTAAAAGAAAAGCTGCGCATGAAGGGGCCGGAGGTGGCGGCGCGGGTGGACGAGATGCTCGAACAGGTCGGATTGGCCGGCATGGGACATAAGTTTCCGGCTGAGCTCAGTGGCGGCATGAGAAAGCGCGCTGGATTGGCCCGTGCTCTGGTAATGCGGCCTGAGATCGTCTTGTTCGATGAACCGACCACGGGGCTGGATCCGTTGATGGCGAAAGCCATTCACGAGTTGATTACGACGATGCAGCGGACATTCGGATTTACGGCGGTCATGGTCAGTCATGAGATTCCGGAGATTTTCGGTCTGTCCGACTATGTTGCCATCTTGAAGCAGGGACGGATTGCGGTGATGGCCCCGCCGGCCGAGTTTATTCGAACGACAGATCCGGAGATCCAGGAGTTTATTTCAGTCGGGGGGCCGGTCGTGCTGTCCGGCGCCGCTGCAAGCTCGTAACGGGAGTATGTCGATGGAAAATACCAAGCTCGAACTGGTGGTCGGCGCGTTTGTCCTGGTCGGGATTCTGTGTCTGGGCTACCTCTCCATCAAGCTGGGAAAGCTGGAGGTGATCGGCGGCGATCTCTATGAAGTGACCGCGCTGTTCAATACCGCGACCGGCCTGAAGTCGGGAGCAACCATTGAAATTGCCGGCGTGGAGGTGGGGCGTGTGAGGGGCATCGCGCTCAAAGAGGATCGCGCGATCGTCACGCTCGCCGTCGGCAACGGGGTGAAACTCTATACGGATACCATTGCGTCGATCAAGACGAGAGGAATTATCGGGGAAAAGTTTTTGGCGCTGTCGCCCGGCGGCGGGGGTGATCCGTTGAAGGCCGGCGACACCATTCGCGATACCGAGTCCGGCTTGGACCTTGAAGAATTGGTGAGTCAATATGTTCATGGTAAGGTGAACTGACTTGTTTAAGTTCCCCTCGGGGATTACGTTGTGTGATGTGAAGACACAGGAGTCTTGAATGGTGACGAACAATATATGGTTGCAAGTTGGATCGCTGCTGCCGCAGATCGGTCGGTTGGCCGTGGTTGGCATAGTAGGGCTCTGCCTTACCATCGGGGGTGAATTATCGCAGGCGCTCGCCGGTCCTCCGACGGATTCGATGAAGGGCACGATCGACGAGGTGCTTCGCATCATTCGCGATAAGGAATTGAAGCAGGCGGCCAAGGCTGAAGAGCGGCGGTCTCTGCTGGAAAAGGCGGTGGCCGAGCGGTTTGATTATCAGGAAATGTCGCGTCGCGCGCTCGGAGCTCCCTGGAATCAGCTGTCGGACAAGGAGAAGCAGGAATTTGTGTCCCTGTTTCAGACGCTCTTGACGAGTTCGTACGCAGAAAAAGTGGAGTCCTATTCGGGTGAAGGTGTGCAGTATTTGAATGAACGGACTGAAAAAGACTATGCCGAAGTGCGGACCAAGATCCTCTCCGGGAAAACGGAAATCCCGCTCGATTATCGTCTCATCAACCGGGGCACGGACTGGCGGGTGTATGACGTGGTGGTCGATGGTGTGAGTTTGGTGAACAATTATCGCGGGCAATTTACCAAGATCCTTCGTGCGTCGTCCTACCCTGACCTTGTCGATCAGCTCCGGAAAAAATCCGATAAGCTCAAATCTCCGTAAGACCAGTCAGGCCGCTTGTTCATGTCCTCCCTGCGTCGACTTGCTATTTTGACCGTGTGCCTGTGGGCAGGGAGCGTCGCGGTCTGCCTCGTTCCCGCCTGGGCCGACACGCAAGTCATCCCCGTTCCGTCCGTCTCAACGACGCGCAACGACGGCAACGATCTCGGGCTGATCATGCCGATTTTGATCACCGACCCTGACGGCGAGTTGAAGTATTTGATGGCCCCCATGGTGATTCGAAATTCGATTGTCGGAACCAGAGGGGCATTCAATTTCTTTCAGTACGAGCCCGGCGGGCGGCAAATTCAATTTATCGGTTCGTTCACGGAGAAGATCGAGCGCAAGCTCGTGTTTAACTATCTGGATCCCGCCTTCAGCAACGGGCGGTATTTCCTCCAGTTCGGCGGATCGTTTTTTAAGAACGCCACGTCCCGGTTTTTCGGTCCCGGGCAGGATTCCGTGGAAGGCAATGAAACGAATTACACTGCGCGGGAAATACGGGCAAACTGGCGGTTCGGCGTCTACATGAACGAGGTGACGCAGATTGCGCTGGCTCAGCGTGTTCGTGATGTGCAGCTTCAGCGCGGGGCCACCAATCTTCCATTTACCGGTGAGCGGTTCGGGGATGTAGACGGTGTCAACGGGCCATCGACGATCGTCGGGCACCGCGTGAGTTTTCACTATGACACGCGCAACAATCTGGTGACGCCGACAGATGGGATGGCCATCACCGCGTATGCGGAGTTGAATCAAAATGTCAGAAACGAAGCCCATCCGGTGTATTCAAGGTACGAACTGGAGGTGAAGAAACTTTTCCCGAGCGAATCGAAGCGGGCCATTCTTGTCGTGCGGGCAAATTTACAGGCCACGATCGGCACCCAGGTTCCATTCTTTGAGCAAAGCTCGCTGGGCGGGCAGAACAATCTCCGCGGCTTCGGCGTCGATCGTTACATCGACAAACATTTGATCGCCGTGAGCATCGAAGAGCGGATCCATATCGCCCGCACCAGACTGGCCGGGGTCATGGCGGATTTTGAATTGGCCCCGTTTCTTGATACCGGGCAAGTCTTCGGGAATTTCAAAGATGTCAGTGTCAAAGATTACCGGATGACTCCAGGGCTCGGCATCCGCGGCATTGTGCGGCCGAATGTCGTGGGTCGCCTTGACTATGGGTTCAGTCGTGAAGGCGGTGCCATTTTCGCCGGCCTTGATTTTCCTTACTAGGAAGCGGGGCATAGGATGTCGTGGGGCCAGATTGTTTTCGCCATCCTCTTCGTGAGCGTTGTCGTGACCGGTGGGGTGAGCCCTCGGCTCGTGTTGGCGGAGGGGTTCGGCCCGTTCCCCGTGAGAAATTTTCAGCCGCTTCACCAATTAGTGCTCGGAATGCCCGGCGATCGCGCGACGGTCTTGAAGCCCGGGGCACTCGATCTTCGCATCGAACTCGCCAACACCGCCAATGTCTTTTCCGATGCCGCACCACAGACGTCAGTCACGATGAAGTTTGAGAGTATCCGGTCAGGATTGTTCCTCCGTTACGGAGTGACGGAGCGACTGGAGGTGGCTATGGAAGTGCCGGTGGTGAACCGGTATCGGGGTATCATGGAAGGCATGATCACGGCGGTTGAGCGGGCGACGACCGGGTTGGCGCCTGATCGGAGGGCGCTCAAAGGGACTGGGTACGCATACCAGGTGACATCGGGCGGACGTACCGTGATCAACGCGCGGGAGGGTGTCGTTGGACTGGGTGATGCTTCGGTTATGGGAAAGTATCAGGTGTTGACGGAGACGAGTGCACTGCCGGCCTTGTCTCTTCGCGCTGCGCTGAAGCTCCCAACGGGAGACGAATCGCACCTCCTGGGAAGCGGCAGTCCGGATTACGGGTTTGGTTTGGCCATGGAGAAACATGTTGCCAAGGACTGGATGGTGTATGGGAACCTCAACGGGGTCATTCCGACCGGCCGCATTGCCGGATTCGGGTTGCAGCCGGTCGTCTCTGCGCTGGTTGCAGTGGAGTATCTCTGGTCGGAGAATTTTTCGATCGTGGCGCATTTTGATTATTTCTCGTCGCCTTTCTATGGAACCGGCACGCACGTGCTTGATAATGGCGTGACGGAAGGTGTGCTCGGCTTTAATTATCGACTTCGTCCCCGGCTGCTCTGGCAGGTGTACGCGGTGGAAAATCTCGACTTCATTACCGGGAGTGCCGCTGATTTTACGCTCTCCACAGTTGTGACGTTTCAATTTGGGTCATGAAGAGTGACGAGTCGAGAGGTGGCGCGCCTAACTGCTTGACAGCAAAGGGCCCTTGTGTGAAACTGATAAATAATTCTATCTTAATGTACTGTGATGCGGTTACGTCCGTTCTTCTGCCCCGTAGTTCGTAAAAACCAAGCAGAATAGCTGAGATACGATTCAAGGGAGACCATCCTATGTCGATCCTCAAGACGATTCAAAGTCCGGCAGATCTAAAGCGGGTGTCGCCGAGCCAATTGCCCGCGCTGTGCGAAGAAATCCGTGAGCAGATCATTGGTACGGTATCCAGCGTCGGCGGACACTTGGCGTCGAATCTCGGCGTGGTGGAACTCACGGTGGCGTTGCACTATCTGCTGAAAACGCCGACCGACAAGATCGTCTGGGATACCAGCAATCAGGCCTACACACATAAACTGCTGACAGGCCGCCGTGAACAGTTCCACACCTTGCGTCAATACGGCGGGCTCAGCGGTTTCTGTAAAAGAGAAGAAAGTGCGTACGATTCCTTCAATGCCGGGCATGCCGGTACCGGCGTGTCGGCGGCGTTCGGACTGGTCGAAGCGCGGGAGCAACTGCGACAGAAAAATAAAGTCGTCTGTGTCGTCGGCGACGGCGCGATGACGGCGGGGATGACGCTGGAAGGCCTGCATCATGCCGGCGGGTTGGGCAAGGATTTTCTGGTGATCTTGAACGACAATCAAATGTCGATCTCGAAGAACGTCGGCGCCATTTCCGCCTACCTGAGCCGGACCATTACCGGCGAGTTCTACGGGAAGATGCGTGAAGAAACCGGCCAGCTCCTCCGGAAGATCCCTCACATCGGGGAGGATATGCAGAAGCTGGCTCGCCGGGCGGAAGAGCTGGCGAAGGGGGCGATTCTTCCCGGACTGCTGTTTGAAGAGCTGGGTTTTCAGTATTGTGGTCCGATCGATGGCCACAACTTCGAGCACCTGCTTCCGACGCTTGAGAATGTCCTGAAGATGAAGGGTCCGGTGTTGCTGCACGTAATTACGAAGAAGGGCCTCGGGTATGAACCGGCCATCAATAATCCGGTCTGGTTCCATGCCTGTCCGCCGTTCGTGCGGGAGACCGGTGTGCCGGCAAAGAAGGCCGCGCGTCCCTCCTATACTCAATTTGCCATGGATTCATTGGTCAAGCTGGCCCGAGAGGACAAGCGTATTGTCGCCATTACGGCGGCCATGTGCGAAGGAACCGGTCTCACCGGGTTTGAAAAAGAATTCCCCGATCGTCTGTACGATGTGGGAATCGCCGAACAGCACGCCGTGACGTTCGCGGCCGGACTTGCAACGCAGGGTCTGAAACCGGTGGTGGTGATGTACTCGACCTTCCTGCAGCGCGCCTACGATCAGGTGGTGCATGATGTGGCCACGCAGAATCTCCCGGTTGTCTTCTGTATCGACCGCGGCGGTCTGGTTGCTGAAGACGGCACCACGCACCACGGGGCGTTCGATTACGCCTATCTGCGCCATGCCCCGAATATGGTGGTGATGGCGCCGAAGGATGAGAACGAGCTGCAGCATATGATGAAGACCTGCATCCAGCATGACGGGCCGATCGCTCTCCGGTATCCGCGCGGGGTGAGCCTCGGTGTTCAGATGGACGCCGTTCCCACGGCCCTTCCGGTCGGCAAGGGCGAGTTGATGAAGGACGGATCCGAGGTCGCGATTGTCGCGATCGGAGTGTCGGTCTGGCAGGCCATGCAGGCCGCGGAACGGCTGAGCAAAGAGGGTATTTCAACCGCTGTGGTGAATGCGCGATTCGTCAAGCCGCTCGATCAGGAGTTGATCGTCGATGTGGCGAAGCGTGTGCGGTATGTGGTGACGGTCGAAGAAGGCTGCAAGATGGGCGGCTTCGGGTCCGCCGTCCTGGAGGCGCTGTCCGATGCCCGCATTACCGACGTGACGACCAAAGTGCTGGGACTGCCGGATTGGTATATCGAGCAGGGCCCCCAGGATTTCCTGCGGGAGCGCTACGGGCTTACGGCCGATGGGATTTATCAAAGCGTCAAGGAGCTGGTCGGGAAAGCCCCGGTCGCGAAGCAGGACCGGTTCACGGTCGGTGCCTCAATGGGTCATCTCCCGCACGGAGACGAGCAGGGGAGTTAGCGGTCTTACACCATGCACATCGCCAGAAGAAAAACCCGGCAGATTAAGGTTGGCGCGCTGAAGATCGGCGGAGACGCGCCGGTTTCCGTTCAGTCGATGTGTTCGACCGATACGCGCGACGTCGCGGCGACGGTTGAGCAAATTCGTCAGCTGGAAACGGCCGGCTGTGAAGTGATTCGGGTGGCGGTGCCGGATGATGAGGCAGCTGCGGCTCTCCCGAAGATCAAGGCGGCAATGACCGTTCCGTTGATCGCCGACATTCACTTCGATCACCGGCTGGCACTCAAGGCCGCAGAAGTTGTGGATTGTGTGCGCATCAATCCGGGTAACATCGGGGCCTGGTGGAAAGTCGAAGAAGTCATCAAGGCGGTGAATGAGCGAGGCATTCCGTTGCGCGTCGGGGTCAACGGTGGCTCGTTGGAGCGCCATCTGCTCGACAAGTATGGATGGCCTTCCCCGGAAGCCCTGGCTGAATCTGCATTGAATGCGGTCCATGCATTGGAAGATGTCGGCTTCACCAACATGAAAGTGTCGCTGAAAGCCTCCGATGTGCACCATGCCATCGATGCATATTGGCTGTTTGCCCATCAATCCGATTACCCGCTCCATATCGGCATCACCGAAGCCGGGACGGCCATGACCGGCGCCGTCAAGTCGGCCATGGGGCTCGGTTACCTGCTCTCGCAGGGGATCGGTGATACGTTGCGGGTGTCTCTCGCGGCGGACCCTGTCGAGGAAGTAAAAGTCGGTTTTGAGATTTTGAAATCGTTGGAGCTGCGGCATCGCGGGATCAACGTGATCGCCTGTCCGACCTGCGGACGTGTCGAGATCGATGTGGTGAAGATGGCCAACGAGCTCGAAAAGAAACTCGGGCATATCAAGACGCCGCTCAATGTGTCGGTGCTCGGGTGTGTTGTGAACGGCATCGGCGAAGGTAAGGAAGCGGACATCGGGGTGGCCGGCGGCGAAGGCAAAGGAATTCTGTTTAAGAAGGGCAAACTCGTTCGCAAGGTTCCCATCGAAGAGCTGATGGATACGCTGATCGAAGAAGTGGAGCTTCTCGCAAAAGAAAAAGAGGCCGAGGCGAGCGGGGAGGTGGTCGCCTCCTCCTCTCACGAGGGATGGGAGTCGTTGGGGCCGGATCCCTCACAATCGACGACGCTGGGTAAAGAGATTCCCGTCCTGCCTAATCGCTAGGGCGGTCTTCGCGTGCCCCGGCAAATGATCTCTCCTCTAAAACGCTGTTGAGATACAGGATGAAGGGTCGCTATAATGCGCACCTTCGCGAGGCGCCGTACCCAAGTGGTAAGGGAGCAGTCTGCAAAACTGCGATGCAGCGGTTCGAACCCGCTCGGCGCCTCCAATTTCCCGCCCGTCCATTCTTTTTTGTCGCGTGCATCCGGTGAGATCACTACGGAGCTGCAGGCTCCGCCAGTCGAGCGAGTCGGCTATGCGCGCAGCGAGCGTGTGCACGCATGGCTCTCTGGTTGGGTTCAAATTGACTGGGTTTTTGGCAGGTGTTAGAATTCGGTGAATTTTTGGATGCCTCCATGTCCGGCTGCGATCACCAGCCGTCCACTATATAACTTCATCGGAAGGAGCAGGGAATGGCCGTACCGCTGTCCCAGATGTATACAGTCACGAAGTATGTGCTCACGCAGAAGGTGAAGCGCGTGAAGCGTTATCCGCTCGTTCTCATGCTGGAACCGTTGTTTCGCTGCAATCTGGCCTGCGCCGGTTGCGGGAAAATCCAGTATCCCGACCATGTGCTCGATAAGCATCTGACGCCCGAGCAGTGCTGGGCGGCGGCCGAGGAGTGCGGGGCGCCGATCGTCAGTATTCCCGGCGGTGAACCGCTGATTCACCCGAAAATGGCCAAGATCGTCGAAGGCTTGGTGGCGCAGGAGCGGTACGTGTATCTCTGCACGAACGCCATCCTGATGGAGCGGAAGCTGGATGAATATAAGCCCTCGAAGTTTCTGACGTTCAGCGTGCACATGGACGGGTTGAAAGACGAGCATGACCTGGCGGTCTGCCGGGACGGCGTGTATGACGTCGCCGTGCGGGCCATCAAGGAAGCGTTGAGGCGCGGCCATCGCGTCACGACCAATACGACGTTGTTCGACGATGCCAATCCCGAACGTGTCCGGAAGTTTTTCGATGAGATGATGGCGTTGGGGGTCGAGGGGATGATGATTTCCCCTGGCTACAGTTATCAAAAGGCGCCTGATCAGCAGCATTTTCTCAAGCGAGAACGCACGAGAGAGCTCTTTTCTCGTATTCTCGGCAGCCCCAAACAGGGTTGGCAGTTCAATCAATCGCCGCTGTTCCTGGATTTTCTGATGGGCAAGCGGGAGTACCAGTGCACGCCGTGGGGCAATCCGACCTACAACGTGTTCGGTTGGCAAAAGCCCTGCTACTTGTTGCAAGAGGGGTACACGAAAACCTTCCGCGAGCTGATGGCGGACACAGCATGGGACCAGTACGGCACCGGGCGTAATGAAAAGTGCGCGGACTGTATGGTGCATTGCGGATACGAAGCGTCGGCGGTCGAAGATACCTTCGGGACGGTGTCCGGGTTTGGTCGAACCGTGAAATTAACCCTCTTGCCCACCAGCCGCTGAACAGGGGAGCGCGAGTCGCATGACGGATACGAAGAATCATAGTGCGCAGGGAGCCGTCAGTTCCTTGCAGGGACGTCAGTTTACTCCGCACTCGTTTACAGAGCTTGCAGAGGCGGTTGAGTTGGCGTTCGACTATCGTGGAGATGTGACGGTGGCGCTTCGATCGGGCCAGCACGTGACCGGCTATCTTTTCAATCGGACGGTGAAGGGGCAGGACTCGACGTTTGAAGTGTTTCCCGAGGGTGATTCGGGAGTGCAGTTGATTCGGTATGCAGATGTTGTGTCGGTGGCCTTTTCCGGAGAAGACACGGCGTCAGGAAACTCCTGGGAGAATTGGGTTGCGAAAAAAGAGTCGGAACGGAAAGCCGAGGCTGACCGGATCGCACAAGATGCCCGCGCCCGCGGGCATCTATAGGCTCCCGCCGTTGCGTTTTCATCCCTTCCAGTGCGGACATTTCCTTCTGCGAGTCTTCTGAAAATATCGTCTCTGTTTGAGCGTGCCAGAGAACGCATTTCCCTCTTGTTCAGGGCCTTTCTTCCTTGCATCGCAATTGACAAAGAATAGGGGCTATGTTAGAAGAATCGGCCTTAAATTGGCTGGCGCAATGGACGATATTCAGCGAGTCGCCGCGCGGCATGTGATGGGCCGGAATGAGGGGATTGGCACGGACGAGTGGAGTGGAAACCAAGAAGGAAGTCTGGCTTTCGGTGGATAGTCGTTGTCGCCACAGCCGGTATCTGCGCCTTCGTTGCACATCCAGCCATTCTGTACGCCACTCATGAAGCAGACCATCGGTACACGGTTGAAGGATTCGTATGCAAAGCCGATGGGACGCCGAGCGCCAATACCGAAGTCTTAGTCAAAGACACGAGAATTTCATATGGGCAGACCGTCACAACGGATGACGGAGGGTATTATAAGGCAGCGTTTCACCTGCATAATGACAACCTAGGTGATCCGCTCCTGGTTGAGGTAAAGGGCGAGCAGCAGCACCATAAAATTCAGTTCGATCCGAAGGATCTTGAGAGCGAGCGAAGGATCCAGGTCAATTTCGGATCCGGTTGTGTTCATGATCGATCGGCGCCTCCAACATGGCTGTGGGTTGTTCTTGGGGTGGTCGGCGGGTTGGTGGCTCTCTTGGTTGGGGTGAAAGTCGTTCGGTCTCAGCGCAAGCAGGACGGAAGGCGAGAGAAGGGGCAGGGTAAGCGGAAAAAGTAAGCGGCCGGTCCGTGAGCATGGTGGGACGCTCGCCGGAGTGGAAGGCCAGAGATGTTGGGGCATGTATAGCTGTGGTTTTTTGGGTGAACGCAGAGTAGCGCTTTTGTAAGGGTCGGCCCCTTGCGGAGGCGTTTTTTTCTGCCTTGAAGATGAATGTGTCGGTCTTGAAAAGCATTGTGGGGCGTAGAAAAGGAGTGGAGGAGATCATATGAAAATGTCATGGCATCTGATGTTGGTGTTGGGTCTGGGCTTGACGGTGGCTGGTTGCGGCGGGGGTGAGAGTGAAGGCCCGGTGGTTCCTCCTCCTCCTGCCCCTGCTGAGTATGCCGACAAGCACATGCCTGCCGGTTGGTGGGCTGATGCGGCAAAGATGGAAGAAGGCCGGAAGCTCTTCATCGGCGAGACAAACCCCGATGTGAATTGTGCCAGCTGTCACGGTAAGGATGGTAAGCCGGTCAAGGCGGGCGCCCGCGATTTCCGCGTCGGCGACCGGATGAAGCTGTATTCGGATNNCGCTGGAAGCTCGTGTTGTATGAGCGCAACTTCGGTTTGGCCGGCAAGGGCTGGGATGAAGGCAAGAAGGCCTGGGTCGATGCGGCGGCTGTGGCGGCTGCACCTGCAGCAGCAGCTCCTGCGGCAGCCCCTGAAGCCGGTAAGTAGGCAGCAGATTAATCTCGTGAGGAGGAGCGGCGAGGCATCATGAAAACATGGCAGCGCAGTCTCATGGCTCTCATTGCGCTTCTGGCGCTGTTTGGCGGAACGGCCTATGCGCAGGCGCCGGGTACGCCGCCGGTTGAATTCCCGTATACCGGGAACCGGACAGCGGTCTGGATCGTCGCTCAGCTCCATATCCTGTTTGCGGGATTCATTCTCGGGGCGCCGATATTCGTCGTGATATCGGAGTGGCTGGGGTACCGGAAGCAGGATCCCCGCTATGATCGATTAGCGAAAGAGGTCACGAAGGTCACGGTCATTCTCTACAGTATGACCGCATTGACCGGCGGTTTGTTCATCTTCGTGTTGCTGGCGACCTACCCGCAGTTCACGACCTGGTTGATCAATCACTTCTTCATTGTTTTCGCCGTGATCTATCCGCTGTTGTTCATCGGTGAGACATTCGTCCTCTACATGTATTTCTACACATGGGATGCCTGGAAGGGGAATAAGAAGGCGCGGCACATCGCTCTCGGTGTGCTGTTGAATCTGATCGGGTCGATTACGCTCTTTGTGATCGACGGCCCCACGTCTTTCATGAACACCCCGGTAAAGGCCGAAGGTGTGTCTCCCGTTGAGTTCCTGGCGACCGCCAGCATCTGGGACAAGATGTTCAACTACAGCTGGATGCCGCTCAACATGCATCGGCTCGTTGGGAACGTGACGTTCGGCGGATTCGTGGCCGGACTGATTGCCGCGTACATGTACATGGGCTCCACGAAGGACGAAGAGCGGGCCTATTACGATTGGATGGGATTCGTCGGCAATATGATCGGTGTGGGAGCGCTCTTGTTCCTCCCGTTCATGGGCTATCTGTTGGCCTATGAGTTGTGCGACTACGATGCGTCCATCTGTCCGTACATGATGGCTGACCAGCTGTCGATGTTCTTCGAAATGCAGGGGGCCATGATCGGCCTCATCTTCCTGGCCAGTAACTATTACATTTGGCTCAGTATGAAGCGCATCGAGGGTGTCGAGAAGGTCCGTATGACCATCATCGCCCCGATCGT
>CXWL01003440.1_pt1 | contig 15157 bp, 13 predicted proteins | sample 590931 | NCBI WGS metagenome assembly CXWL01 (sample SAMEA3498368, study PRJEB10139) | groundwater metagenome | biome: water well; material: biofilm material | place: Germany | collected 2015-04-27 | reverse complement strand
TCGATCCCGCGCCGGCAGAGAAGGATTTGGTCTTCCCACTCCGGAATACAGCCTGCGACGATTTTCGGATTATGGTAATGAATAGTCTGGCATGAATCGCACACAAACCGCAGACGATTGTCTCCGGCTGGAATTTTCTTCGTCACAGACGTGCCGCAGGCGCTGCAATAGTTCATCGCGAAGCTCAGTGGGATGGTGATCGCAAATGGATAGCACAAAACTACGGTTCTTTGCACCCTGCCCGAGTGGGCTGGAGGGCGTCCTCGAACAGGAACTCCACGACCTTGGCGTGCCGATGACCACAAAGACGGACGGAGGCATCGCGTTCCTGGCTCCCTGGGCCACGATGTACTGGGTCAATCTCAAGAGTCACATTGCCAGCCGCGTGCTCTGGGAAGTCGGACAGGCCCCCTATCTCTCGGAAGACGATGTCTACCGCGCCGCCTATAGTCTTGCCTGGCCGGACTGGTTCACGTCGTCACAAACCATCAAGGTGAAAGTGAGTGCGCGCCGTTGTCCACTCACCAGCCTGGACTTCATCACACTGCGTATCAAAGACGCCGTCTGCGATAAGTTCATGGCAGTGCGGCACAAGAGACCGAATGTCGATACCCATAACCCGAACCTCCGGATCGACGCGTTTCTCGATGAGTCCACGGTGACCTTCTATCTGGACACCTCCGGTGACCCGCTCTTTAAACGAGGCCATCGAGTGGTGTCCGTCGAGGCCCCATTGCGAGAGAACCTCGCGGCGGGCCTGCTCCGGCTCGCTGGGTGGACGCCCAAAGAGGTGTTGCTCGACCCCATGTGCGGCGGCGGAACGATCCCGCTCGAAGCGGCGATGATGGCACGCCGGATCGCACCGGGGCAGTCGCGGACATTCGCGTTCGAGCGCTTGATCGTCCACGACCCCAAACGGTGGGGCCATCTGCGAGAAGCCTCACGGGTGAAACAACTGGCAGAGGTGCCGGCGGCCATCTATGCGTCCGACCAGGACCCCGCTGCGGTGAAGATCGCCCAGCGGACCTTCCAGGGTGCGGGGGTCGCGTTCGATATCCGCCTGCGACAAAGCGACGTCCTCGCCCTCGAGGCACCGGCTGAACAGGGCGTAATCCTGATCAATCCCCCCTATGGAGTCCGGCTCAGCCGGCCAGAAGAACTTGATGCCTTCTATCCCAAACTGGGCGACTGGTTAAAACAGCGCTTCAATGGATGGCGCGCCTATATCTTTACCGGCGATTTGCGCGTCCCGAAGTTAATCGGCCTCGCACCCTCGAAACGCATTCCGCTCTTCAATGGTCCACTGGAATGTCGTCTCTATGAGTTTCAGATAGTGTCGGGATCGATGCGCAAAACGAGTCCATTACCCGATCATCACGCATGATCCCTCTCCCCTGCCGGAGACAGAAACGATGACACGATGCCTGCGACTGCTCATAAGTCTGCCCCTCCTCCTCTGGCTGCCCGGTTGCAGTACAGTGCAAGGATTCTTCGGGCTGCTAGGACCTTCCGCAACCACGCCCACCAGCCACATGCGAGACTCGGCCCTCGATCGGCTGGCTCCTGCCGTGCGCAAGGACTTCGAGCAACTGACGGGATCCCATCATCGAGACCTGATCGCCGCGCATGAAGCAGTCGAAAAAATCCCGGCGCAATTCAAACGCCGTCTGGCACTCAAGGCGTTGCAACAGCCCTGGGACGGTCTCACCGATTTGGAACATCAAGGGCTTTTATTAGCGGAAATGGCTGAAGGCGGGTCCGTCAATCTTCCAGCCCTCCTCGACCTGTTAGAAGCCGGCATGGATCGCACCTCCACGTTCTACAAACCTGTCCCTCTGCCGATCAGCTCCGCACGCCGAGACCTCTTGGCCTTCATGGTCGAAAGTTTGGAACAAGCCTCACTCCACCGGGACAAAGCGCTGACGAATCTCACCGAGGCAGAACGGCACTTCCTGTTTCTGCATGCCGCGTCGATGGCGAAACATTATATCCCGCAGATTTCGAGTCTATCGGAGCAGACAGGCGCTCGGATCAAAGCCGATCTCCGGTTTACCCAACTGCTTGAGGAGCAGGTGGACTATGCCAGTCTCATTGCGGCGGCCCAGGTGCTCGCTCGCCTGGCCAATGAGCGCTGGCTGCACCAGGTCGCCGCAGCCTGGACGACACCCCTCCACGTGTCCTCCCCTCCGCACGGCGTGACAGGCGACGTGCTGTTCGTTCAAGAAACATCTTATGGACTGATCGTCATTGGTGGTCCGGGACCGAACACCTATGAGTTGGACAAGGGTTTCGGCCTGATTATCGATGTGGGCGGCAACGATCTCTATCGAGGCATGATTGCCTCATCGACAGACGAAGATCAGGGAAATGCCGTCGTCATCGACCTCAACGGAGACGACACCTATGACGGAGCTCCGCTCGGACTCGCCACCGGCAGGCTGGGGGTGGGCCTGTTGATCGATCATGCCGGCGACGATGTCTACCAGCTCGGCATGGGATCGGGAGGCGCGGGATTCGGAGGTCTCGGGATCTTGTTCGACGCGAAGGGCAACGATGTCTATATGGGCAATCGACTGACCCAGGGCGCAGCCATTGGAGGACTCGGCCTCTTGCTCGATGCCGCAGGGAACGACCGTTATACCAGCCATGGTTTCTCCATCGGATTCGGTGGTCCCTTGGGCGTCGGCGCCGTCATCGATGTCACCGGCGACGACCATTATCAATGCGGCGGTTTCTATCCCAGCGCCTACAATGCCCAAGACGCACCCACGGGAAAGCCCGGCGATCCCCTCTATCAGTACGACTGCTTCGGACTAGGCGCTGGAGCGGGACAACGGATTCTGACAAAGAAAGTGGAGTGGCAACCGTACAACCTCGCCGGTGGCTGGGGTCTCTTGGTAGATATTCAAGGCCAGGACCATTACGACAGCGCCAACTTTTCGCAAGGGCATGGATACTTTTTCGGCACCGGCATGAAATTGGACTTAGCGGGCCACGACGAACATCAGGCCGCTCGTTATGGGCATGGCGCGTCCGCGCACTTCGGAGTCGGGCTCCTCATCGACCATCATGGAGACGATCGTTATGGCTCCTCCGGCCCCTTCTACAACGGCGGAGTCGCGTGGGATAGCAGCGTGAGCCTGATGATCGATGCCGGCACAGGCCACGACACCTATGCCTTCGACCGCTCGACCGGTCTTGGGCGAGCCGACTATACAAGTTGGGGGCTCTTCATCGACGAGGGCGGCGCCGACCAATACCAGGCCAAATCCGGGTTGGGAGACTCCTCGGAGAAAAGTGTGGCAGGCTTCTTTGACCTTGAGGGCAACGACAGCTATACGTTATCCGATCCTTCAATAGCGGCCGAAACTCGTCCCGGTGACGGAAAACTGTTTTTCTATCCAGAGGGTAGCGTCTTCGTCGATCGCTGAAGATGAGTGCGGCCTAATCTCTCTCCACGATTTCAACAAGTCGCCTGCCTCCTTCTTCCTTCCCCTTGACTTCATCTCGACGGACGCTATCTGCTACCTATACATCTCATTTCCTTTCACCGGCCGAGCGAAGGGATCATGCCATATGAATCATGAAACATTGACCGTACAACTCCCTGTCCTCCCCATTAAACGCACCGTGCTCTTTCCTGGGATCATGATGCCCCTGACCGTCGGGCGCGAACGGTCCATGGCTGCCGTCGAGGCGGCGATGAAAACAGAAGACAAGACGATTCTCGTGGTCGCACAGCGCGATCCCCTGACAGAAGAGCCGGGGCGCGAAGACCTCTACACGATCGGCACCAAAGCCATCGTGAAACAAATTGGCCGGTCTGAAAACGGCACCATCCATGCGCTCGTACAGGGTCTTGAGCGTGTCGCATTGATCAAGGTCGAGCAGACGACACCGTTTCTGCTCGTCCAAGCCCGGCAGCTCGATCGCCCAACCGATGAAGGCACCGAAGTCCAGGCCCTCCACCGAGCCATCCAGGAGCTGGTCACGGACCTGCCTCGCTTGATTCAGGCCCCCGGTATTCAGGAAGCTGCGGCGGCCTTCAGCAACGAGGAGAATCCCGTCGCCCTGGCCTACCGCATCGCCTCGCTCATCAATCTCACGGTGCAGGAGGAACAAAAGCTGCTCGAAAGCTCATCCATGATCGAGCTGCTGCGATCGCTCTATGGCGCGCTCTCGAAAGAAATCCAGATCCTCCAATTGCGGGACAAAATCACCAACGAGGCCTCAGCCAAGATTGGAAAGACCCAACGAGAATATGTCCTCCGCGAACAATTAAAGGCCATTCAGNNACTGAAGAAGAAAATTCAGGAGGCCGATCTTCCCGACCCTGTGCGCAAGGACGTGGAGCGGGAGATTGCCAAGTTAGCCAAGGTGCCTCCTTCCTCACCGGACCATCAGGTCCTCAGGACCTATCTCGAACTGGTGATGGAGCTTCCCTGGAAGAAATCCTCGGAAGACCGTTTAGAGTTGAGCAAGGTTCGTCAGGTCCTGGAAGAAGATCACTACGGCATCAAAGAAGTGAAGGAACGCATCGTCGAGCATTTGGCCGTGCTGAAATTAAATCCCACAGCCAAAGCCCCCATCCTCTGCCTCGTCGGACCTCCCGGCGTGGGCAAAACCAGCCTGGGCCAATCCATTGCCCGGTCCATGGGACGGACGTTCGAACGTCTCAGCCTGGGCGGTGTGCATGATGAAGCGGAATTACGGGGCCATCGCCGGACCTATGTCGGAGCCCTGCCTGGACGAATCATTCAGGCGATGCGCCGCGCCGGCGTGAACAATCCAGTGTTGATGTTGGATGAGGTCGATAAGATGGGGCGGGACTTTCGTGGCGATCCGGCTGCGGCCTTGCTGGAGGTGCTGGATCCGGCGCAGAACCATACGTTCCGCGACCATTACCTGGATCTTCCGTTCGATTTGTCGAAGGTGTTCTTCATCACGACCGCCAATACGCTGGATACGATCAGTCAGCCGCTACTCGACCGGATGGAAATCATCCGGCTTCAGGGCTATAGCGAGCGGGAAAAAGCCGAGATCGCCATTCGCTACCTCTGGCCGCGACGGCTCAAGGAAGCGGGTCTGGATGCAACCCAAGCCCTGCTGTCGGATGAGGTCTTGAATCTCGTCATCAGCCGCTACACGCGCGAAGCTGGCGTGCGCCAGCTCGAACAGATGCTCGGTCGCCTGACCAGAAAGGTCGCACTGACGTTCGCGGAACTTTCAGAAGGTCAGGAACGGGTTCCTGTGTCCATTCAGCCAACCGTCCTTCCCGATTGGCTCGGCTCCGAGCGTTTCATGCCGGAAGAAGCACGCAAGGTCTTGCCTCCTGGCGTCGCCACAGGGCTCGCCTGGACTCCGAGTGGTGGAGATGTCCTCTATATCGAGACCACCTTGCTCCCCGGCAGCCATGAACTGACCATTACCGGTCAGTTGGGAGACGTCATGCAGGAATCTGCCAGGGCTGCGCGAAGCTACCTCTGGTCCCACGCGGAAAGCATGGGGCTGGATATCTCCCGCTTCAAACGGAACGGGTTACATATCCATGTCCCATCCGGCGCCATCCCGAAAGACGGACCATCGGCCGGGATCACCATGGCGACAGCGCTCGCATCGTCCTATAGCGGGAAAGCGGTGCGGAGCGACACCGCCATGACCGGCGAAATCAGTCTGAGCGGACTAGTGCTGCCGGTCGGCGGGATCAAAGAAAAGGTGCTGGCGGCCCATCGCGCTGGCATCCGACGCATCATCCTGCCGAAAGCGAACGAGAAGGACCTGAAGGAAGTGCCGCAGGAAGTGCGGAATGAACTGACCTTCATCCTGGCCGAGCGGATCGAAGAAGTGCTCCCGGCCGCATTCAATCAGGATGTACCGCCATCGGCGAGAGCAGAGCGGGACGAACCGTTAGCGACTTCGACTGCTTCCTAACCCTACCAGGCCCCGGCCCAAGGCCGGGGCCTCTGCCAGAAACTCAGAAGCACTTATCAACTTGCCCCGCTCAATTTTAACAGTGGGTTCTGACACTATTTATCGATCTCACGCTAAAGCTTTCGGATGATTACTCAAGAAGCACTGCGAGGAGCGGCCAGGTGCCCTCCTTGCTCGCAGAACGCGCACAATCAGAATGTGCTCGTCCGATGCGCGCAGTTGAGGGCAACCTTGGCCACTCCCCTATAAAAGTATGTGGAGGAGAAAAGAAGGGTTGCCTGGCGATTCCCTGTGCTCGCGCAACGCGCGGTCGCGGACTCCCCACGTTGGACGCGCGCACGATGGGAACCCGCCAGGCCGCTCCTTCAATACGGCAGAAGAGGAAGAAAACCGCTCGGTTGACGCGCGGAGTTGTTATGGACCGGGGTTGCCATGAAGAAGTACCATACCCTGCTATTATCTCAGCAATCTATGAAGCTGGGGTAGCGCATAACGAAGAGCGCTGCTATTCAATGGTTACTCCAATTCGTCTAAACGGTCGGGAGCTAAAGCCACATAAAGCGACAGTGTCCCCCCTGCTGGATGCCCGAACTGTCCTTACCAATAGCCCATGGGAGTTTGTATCTCTTTGGCTAACACGGCAGAAGAAAACTAATGCCCTTTTCTATTGGAACCAAGCGCAAGAGTTCGCCCGCGCCTCTGTCGGAATAAGTATTCAATCCGCACCGCTGTTGCATTACTACTCGTTCATGAATGCCACTAAAGCACTCTTGGCAGCCAAGGGTGTTGCGTTTACTGAAAACCACGGCGTAGGAGCTGACCGCGTTCCCTCCACCTCTAAACGCCTTGATCTCGCCAATGAAGGTGTCAAAATAAAACATGCTGGAGTCTTGCCATCCCTGGCAACTTACCTTGGCGACACAGAAACAAAGATTACCCATACACTACAGGAATTACTCTTCAACCTACCATTTGTGCACAGAACCTATTGCCTGACTTATAGGAATCAAGCTGAGCTGTTTTTCACTCTGAGTGACTGCGTGTATGTGTTCAACACCGCGACGAAGGAGGCGTACCTTCGCGCAAAGCTGTCTCAGGAATTTTCCAATGGGCGGTATTTAAAAAAGCTACCACCGGCATTCATTCGGGACGCAGATACCGATAGCACTCGCGTAATTCGGTCAAGGGAAACAGTAGTAATTAAAAGCGCCAGACTTACCTTAGCAGCCGACATTGAAAGTCTGGCCCGATTAAATAAACGACTGCGACAGGATCTTAACTACATCAATGGCTCACAGACGCTATGGTACGCCAAAGCTATCGTTTCTGGGCCAAATCGCCTCAATCGTTCACCCCTCACACTCACTTTGGCCGCAATGCATCGGCTCAGCGAAATATGCCGCTACCGCCCACTGCAATTGGAAGAATTTCTTGCCGGTCAGCGCAACTGGCTACTCAGTGAGTTTGTCACTATGGCACCAGACCAGTTTATCGATGGCATTGCCGCTGAACTCACAGGGCATCAATTCATGCTTCCCAATGTCAGACCGGCAACCTGAGATTGAGGCTTACTCGTGCGAATTTACATAGCCTGCGGTCTGACTCATGTCCCCCGAGACAAATTTCAAGAGTACATTCGCTTTATCCACACCATCGCCAAGGAACTCACTAAGTCGGGCGCTGAAGTACGCTACGCTCTGCAAGACAGTGATCCTCGCTTGGCGGAGAGGCCCGTACTGGACAGGGCTCGTCTCTGTTACGTCTGGGATCGAGAGATGGTTGAGTGGGCTGACGCGATAATTGGTGAAGCTAGCTACTCTTCTACTGGTCTTGGAATCGAGCTTCAAATTGCCGCACAGAAAGGGACGCCTATCATTCTCTGCTTCCATAGGGGAAACGAATATCGTGTCCAAGAAGTGGAATACGAGAACCCTGATAAGTCACAACACAATCTTCAAATCGGAGAAGGCTACGTTACCCTTATGGCTCTCGGTCTGCCAACCATCTTTAAGGTCATAGGTTACTGCAATGAACAGGACGCCTTGCAGGCGATACTGAATGCCACTTCCCTTATCAGAAATCCAGCTATCTAACGGCAAAGGGATCAGACACCCTTTAGCAGCGTGGTGTGGCGCTCTGGCGCCTTTCTCGCTTTTCCTCCCCCAACGCTCCACCATCGTCTCCGAAGTGATGAATACGCCTCCGACTTTGCAGTAGACTAGCCACCGTAGAATTAATCGCTGGTTGTCGCTAGGAGTAGGAAAAGTGAGTCAATCGATCCCTGCCGCTACCCAAGAGAGCTTTACTGTTTCTCTGCGGGCACTGACTGGAATGATCCGAATCATCGACGGGATCATCGCAGGAGCCATAGGGCATCCTGCTGCTCCCACTGCTCTGTCAGAAGGTTTCTCCAGGCGACCTGCAACACAGCGGGTACTGCCCGCCATGCTTCAGGCGTTAGGGTCGAGCAGCAATACGCTCATTGGCTTATCTGACGGCCCCGGCCTACAAAGCCGTGATTGTTTTAGTGTCTGTCGTTCAATCGTGGAACTCGCCGTTAACATTTGTTACATCCTTGCCGAAGGTGAAGACTCTGCCTCACGAGCCCAGATGCACGCAGCCCAGAAGGCCGTCCGAGACCTTGATCGAAAATCGACGATTGGTGGCCAGACAATTCACCTGCGTTCTACTGCGCTCAACGACATTGAACTTTCGCAGAAAATCAAGGAAAGCATCGAAGAGTTCACTGCATGCTCAGGAAGAGAGAAGGGCTGGACCGACCTGAGCATCGATGCACGCTGCGAGAAGATAGGGCTAGTTCTTGGGAGCAAGATCCTTACGCCGCTCCATTGGGCACGATTCGCTGTCTACAGGCACTCCTCAGAGATCCTGCATGGCACCTTTTTTAGCGCAACATTCTTCATGGGGCTTACAGATCCGGCTGGTGCCCCAGCTAGTCCAAAGGAGTGGCTCACCAGAATCGCAGGCCAACACCTCATGCTCCTCATGGCAACGATGCTCTCTCTCCTAGCAGTTGCAAAGGCTGTCAGTGCCACCTTCGACACTCCTGACCTCGCAACTCAGTCAGAACAGCAACTAACTGATTTGAGAACAGCACCATTCTTTCGAGGCGAGAGCAACGACACGAACAACATCTAGAGGGAGGAAACGGGGACATTCTGAATTTTAAAAATTGCACGAATCCACGGAACCATTTCGAGACGCGTGGCGATCCCAAGGAAAAAGAAAAATGGTCGAGGGCAGAGCCATGACTGACGATTATCATCTGCAACGCTTTCTTGAAGCGCAAGGCCACGTCTATGAAACAGTCCTTGGTGAGCTACGAGTTGGGAGAAAGTCCAGTCACTGGATCTGGTTTATCTTTCCTCAGACCAAAGGTCTTGGCCACAGTGGAGCGGCCCAGATGTTCGCCATTTCCTCTCTCGACGAGGCCAAGGCCTATCTGCAGCACCCAATCCTAAGCCCAAGACTCAGAGAATGTACGCAGCTTGTCCTCGATGTGGAGGAGCGCAGCGCTGAAGAGATCTTCTCCTCCCCCGACAATCTGAAATTCCGATCATGCCTGACCTTGTTCATGACCGCGACCACCGACAACAAGGTCTTCAAAGATGCCCTGCTCAAGTATTTTGAAGCCACACCCGACACATTGACCCTCAACCTCCTGGCACATCAATAGTTTTAGTCCGCCTTTTCCATGCGAGCGCAGAGACGGTTGCTCCATCTGCGACTTGCGCGAGCACGATCGATCCCTGAACCCCTCTCTTCCAATGCGGGGCTGGGACTCAGCGCGAACGTCACCGGAGGAGCGGGGCCCCATCGAGGCTCCGCCTATGCATACTATCTCCCCTATTCGTCCATTGAAGATGGTGGGTCTACCTGTTACTTGCCAGAGGGGGCCGGCTCTTTTCTTCCACTTTCCCAAGTGCGGCGGAGACGGTTGCCCCATCTGCAACTTGCACGAAGGCGCGGGCATCACACTTGTTGATCAGATGCAACCAGCTTCCAGCTGGCGATGCCGATGTCCGAAGTTCCGTTCATGCGAAGCATGGAACGGAACGAGTTTCGGCATCGAGCAGATGAGAAACTTAGCCCGCATTATTCATGACGGTTCGTCGCGAAATCGCGCAGTCGCGTTGCGAGACAGGCACGCGGAGCCGTGAGTCCCCGAGGCGTACTTAAACAGTACGTCGAGGGAGCGAGCAGCGAGCCTGCCTACCGAAGGCTCGTCGCAGCAGCGAATCCGCGATTGCAGCAGAAGTGTTCATGAATAATGCGGGCTAGTGTGGTCGCGCCGAAGTGCCGGAGCAGGTGGGGCAACCGTCTCCGCCCCACGCATGTAAATTAACAGACCAGATGGGTCTAGGCTGCGCCTTTGCGCGGTTCGCGGTGCAGGGCCTCGGCCACCGCGTGGGGATTGCGCGCCGCGACACGCAGGAGCGCGAGTGCCGGGCCGTCTGGTGTCCGCCTCCCCTGCTCCCAATTGCGGAGCGTGGCGACACTGACACCGATCATCAGAGCAAACTCGGTTTGCGACGCCTTGAGCTTTTCGCGAACGCTCTTTACGTCAGCCGGTCGGAACGTGGTGACTCGAGCAGGCTTCATGGCGCCTCGGCGTATCTTTCCCGCCTGCCGAATACTCGTCAGTAGCTCTTCAAATGCCGGTTCCTTCATGTGAGTTCCTCCCGAACGAGTCTGGCCAACACCTTGAGTTGCGCTGCCGTCAAGTCGCCCTGCTCGTTCTTCGCATAGAGATACAGCATATAGAACGTCTGGCTTGCCGATTCCCAATAGTAAATGAGGCGAACTCCGCCTCGTTTACCTCGACCCGGCGCAGCCCAACGGAGTTTCCGTAACCCCGCTCCACCTTGAATAATAGGGCCTTGGGCAGGCCGGAGCAGAAGCGCCAGCTGGAGCGCGCGATAGGTCTCATCGTCAAGATGCCGCTGAAGCGCGGCAGTAAACACCGGGGTCTCGACAAACCGCATGGCACATACTACGCCAATGGCGCACTGTCATGCAAGAGCCCGCCTTGAGGTAGATGAAAAATGAGCGCCATCGAAACCCATTTCACTACGCGCGGCGGGCGTCAATACGTCGGTCGTTGTTCGCCCCTTCCCCACTGCGTTACCCCTCGTCTTTTCCTCTCACATAAATAATGGTGGGGCTGGGGCTCAGCGCGAACGTCACCGGAGGAGCGGGGCCCCATCGAGGCTCCGCTGAGAAGGAAAGCGGAAACTGACCGAGTCCGCGAGGGAATTTCCGAAGGTTGCCGCTCAGCGGAGCCCGAATGGGTCGCTCCGGGAGGTGCGAGAACAGTTGAGCCCCAGCCCCGCATCCACTCGTCTTGCCCTTCCGTAAGTCTCTATGTAAGGATTGATCATGTGATTCGACTGATTGGCTATACCCCCTACAAGAAAGGGAGATCATCCATGCCACCAAAAATTGAGATCGATGCGATTGTAAAAGTGACGAAGGCCGACGACGAGTGGAAGAAGCTGCTCTCGCCTGCGGCCTATCAGGTCTTGCGCCACGAAGACACAGAGCGGGCGTTTACGAGCCCGCTGCATGAGAATCACGCATCCGGCATCTACTACTGCGCAGGCTGCGACCTACCCGCCTATTCATCAGAGCATAAGTTCGACAGCGGCACCGGCTGGCCCAGCTTCTGGCAGCCGATCGATCCGAAGGTGGTGGAGACGCGCACCGATTCGAAATTCTTCATGACCCGCACCGAAGTGCACTGTGCCCGCTGCGGCGGCCACCAAGGCCATATCTTCGATGACGGCCCGAAGCCGACCGGACTCCGCTACTGCATTAACGGCGTCTCGCTGAAATTCATTCCAGCCTAGCAGGATGCTGAAAAAGTCCGCCAGCGGCGTTCTCTCTTCACGAAGAGGCTCAACGTACCAACCCGTACGCCTCGCCTCTTCGCTCGCTGCGGCCTTGCTGGACGGCATTTTTGAGCATCATGTGGTTGTTCAGGCCGCGGCGCCACTCGGAGCATGTTGGCCGTTTTTTCGCATACACCAAGTTATTCCACAACCTGCTAGAGGGAGCTGGCCGGGCTGAACGGTTGGCCCACCTATTCTTCAAAAACGCGGGTTCTAGGGCGATCCGGGCAGTAATCTGCTTCACCATACCCTTACTGTTCCCTGCCGCTCCCCCCTTGATCTATAGACTCTTGGACTTTCACCCACCCTCGCTTCTATGGCCATAAAGCAGGGAACCGCAATGCTCTCCCATGACTGCCCACATACCAATCCCGCAACATACATACACCGCTTGAAGTGAGACTCCGTGAGTGCTACGTCGCTCGACATCCATCTTCACGACGAACGTTCATGCGCCATGGATCATCGAGGTACATCGAAGGTGACCAAGTTGGATTGTGCATCACGGTGTGACGTCGATCGCTCAAAGCCTCCCTCACTTCCATCACATCAGCCTCTCTCTCCCTCGATTCATGACCTATGGTGAGTCACCTCGACCGTCACAAGACGATTTCAGACGACCAGGACATCTCCGTCGCTCAATCCGACCGAAAGATTTCTGAAGAGAAAATTTTACTCCGTGATCAAACTCTGATATACCTCTCACACACTGTTCAACATTTTTACATCGAAGGGGGGTGGAGATCACATGGCGACGAAGAAAGCAGCAGCAAAGAAGCCCGTCAAGAAGGCGGCAAAGAAGAAGAAGTAGTTTTATGAGGGGGCGGCGGCCACGTCGCCTCCTCACTTCTTGCTCCCTCGATATTCCTCAGATCCAAACCGCCGCTCACCGGCAACTCTCTCAACAAAACATTCCCCAGCAGAAATTTCCGCCCCCTCGATTGCCCGAGCATCGCTACGTCACATCGGCATGACCTACCAAATATCGAATTGGGACGGACGAGCATGTCCTGGTTCAACCAGATTGGTTCACTCCAGCCATGACGGAATCGTCACGATGAGGTCACCCCGTCTCCATCCTGAATGCTGAATCAGAAACGGCGCTATCGATTCAACCGTCACAAGGGAACCAGAAAGAAGAAGTNNAAAAAAATGGGGAGGTGATGGCCACATCACCTCCCCGACTTTCTTTACACCAGGGGAGAGCCATGGCGTCCAAGAAAGCAGCACGCAGATCATATCATGAACATTCCCAAGGAAGAAGAAAAATTATTTCAATACAATCAATGCCTTAGACATATCTCGCGCCGAGAAGCCTTTTAATCGAGTAGAGACAGCAGGGCCAACCCGTAACAATAATATTCGCCCAACTCCGTGGACACCTAGTTAAGTCACAGTCGCCCTCTCCTCAAACTCGACCGGGGAATGATAGTCAAGGGTGGAATAATGACGCTTCTGATCATAGTACGGCTCGATATCCTCGAAGGGACTCCCTCGAAACGAATGCCATAGCACGCCCCCCCCGCTTCTGGAGCAACAGCGAGCCCCTCGCGCTTGAGTGCCACCAGCTCCTCCCGGTCGTCACGCAGCGTTGCGAGCGTCCCCTGGACCTGTCGCTGTCGACTGATCCAGCGGTACCGCACATTGTCGAAGATCCCTAATTCTCTGACGAACTGCGCCACCGGAAGACTGGACTCGCTGACCCAGCACATGACCTCTATTGTAACCGCGCAGTATATCGACGGTATGACGATACAAGCCTGGTGACTTCCACATTCACAATTATCTCCCCTTACAGAACTGCCTACGAACGTGAAGAACGATCCACCCTCCTCGTCACAGTAGAATAGCCTGATTGATTGCCCGCCCACAGGTGAGTGGCTGTTCGCTCTCCCATTACGCGCGTCCAACGAGGGCCTTCTGAGGCCGCGCGTTGCGCGAGCACAGGAGATCAACAGGCCACCCTCCCACTCCGTTTGACTTCATCTCTCCCCCTTCCCTACAATCCGTTCGTGGCATCGCAATTCGTCCATCTCCATCTCCATACCCAGTTCAGTCTCCTGGACGGCGCGAATCAAATCGAGCCCCTCGTCCAGCAAATCAAATCGTTCAATCAGCCGGCCGTGGCCATGACCGACCATGGCAACATGTTCGGCGCCATCGAGTTCTACCGTAAGGCCAAAGACGCCGGCATCAAGCCCATCATCGGCTGCGAAGCCTATATGGCGCCTGGCAGTCGTTTGGCTGCCAAAGACAGCGGCCTTGCCCATAACGACTACTATCACCTCATCCTCCTGGCGCGAAACCTGACTGGCTATCAGAATCTGATCAAGCTCGTCAGTAAGGCATACCTTGAGGGGTTCTACTATAAGCCTCGGATGGATAAGGAAATTTTGAAAGAGCACCACGAGGGGCTCATTGCCCTCTCCGGCTGCTTAAGCGGCGAGATTCCCTATCTCATTGGCCAGAAAGACATGGCTGGCGCGATGGCGGTAGCAGGGGAATTTCAAGAAATATTCGGGAAGGAACATTTCTACCTGGAAGTACAGGCGAACGGTCTGGACCACCAACGAGTTGCGAATAGTGGCCTGCTTGAGATGTCCAAGAAGATGGATATCCCCCTGGTCGGCACCAACGATTGCCACTATCTGAAGAAAGAAGATTTCCGCCCGCACGAGCTGATGCTTTGCCTGCAAACCGGCAAGACGATCAGCGACCCGAATCGCATGAAGTTCGATACGGATCAGCTCTATGTGAAATCGACNNTATCTCCCGCAATACAAAGTTCCGGAAGGCTTCACGCGAGAGACCTATCTGGAAAGCCTGGCGCAGGCCGGACTCGCAGCCAGACTGAAAGAACGGCCCAGCCAAATCCTGCCGGCCGCTTATGAGCTGCGGCTGCGTGAAGAAATCACCATCATCTGCTCGATGGGGTTCGCCGGTTATTTTCTGATCGTGTGGGACATCATCAAGTTTGCCCGCTCACGCCAGATTCCGGTTGGACCGGGCCGAGGCTCCGCCGCTGGAAGTCTCGTCGCCTATGCGCTTCGTATCACCGATCTCGATCCCCTCGTCTACACGCTCCTGTTCGAACGGTTCCTGAATCCGGAACGTGTGTCTCTCCCCGATATCGACATGGACTTCTGCATGGATCGCCGTAACGAGGTGATCAACTACGTGGTCGATAAGTACGGCAAAGACCATGTGGCCCAGATCATTACGTTCGGGACGCTCGGCGCGAAAGCCGCGATTCGGGACGTGGGCCGCGTGCTGGAAATCCCCTATGCCGAAGTCGATCGCGTGGCCAAGCTCGT
>CXWL01018515.1_pt1 | contig 15158 bp, 13 predicted proteins | sample 590931 | NCBI WGS metagenome assembly CXWL01 (sample SAMEA3498368, study PRJEB10139) | groundwater metagenome | biome: water well; material: biofilm material | place: Germany | collected 2015-04-27 | reverse complement strand
GCTGGGATCAAGACTTGGGTCGCGCGCGATGGCGCGATCAACGTCGAAGGACGCGCCAATGTGAAAGCCTTTGATGTCGCCCAGCCAGGGCTCGAAATACCAGGCAGCCCGGCTCATGACCTCGTCAAACGAGGCCTTGTCCTCGAACACCGGATACAGATAGACGTTCCGCATCTGTTCGCCCATTGCGCGAGTTATGTTGCCGAGGCCTCGCGTTCCCGCGGCCAAACGGCCGCTTGCGAGACTCGGTTGTGTCCGGGTCTGGAAGGCAAGGGGTTTCGCCTGGAGTTCATAAAGAGCATGCACACACCGGTCAAACCGGCATGGCTGCGGCGGGGGGCGGCGTGAGCGAAGGCGGGCAGCTCCTCTATCTCGACCCTTCGTTGGGCCGAGCGGGTGGGCACCATGCGCCGCTGGCGCGAGGTTTCGCCGATTTGCTTGGCGGAGGGATTGCATTTGCTGGCGCGCGCGGGGGCGTGTTTAGCCGAATCCCTGCGAATGCGACGATTTTGCCTCGCTTCGATTACCGACTGGAGGACGCGTTTCGGGTCAGCCGCTACGGCGCGGCGTGGGCTGGCAGGGGCGCCATTGCTGACGCGGCGCGCGCGCTCAGTTTTCTCCGGCCCGGCGCCGGCCGGGCACTGCCGCGCGCGCCGAAAGCTGGTGACGCCATGGATGGCGCCGCGTTCAAACACCTGTTCCAGCCGCTCGGGGCAGGGCGGTCGCTAAAGTCGGTATTGGCCGAGCAAACCACCTGGCGCGCCGTGATCTGCATCGGCGCCGACCCGGCCATGGTGAGCGCCCTTCATGATGAACGTGATTTCTTCGCGGTGCCCACCGGGCCGCGTTTGCACTTGGCGCTCATGTACCCGGAGCATGAGTTTCTAAGCCCGCGCACCGAAGCGCCGTACTTTCAATTGATCCGCGATATGATGCAGTGGCCGCATCCGCCCAGCCTGTACACGGAGCTGGATGAACATGCCGGCGATTTGCAGCGTCGTCTCGGCGCGNNGAGTTTGTTGTCGCGGTGCTCGGCGCTGGGCGCGCGGACAAGGCGTTCGATATGCTGCCGGAAATCGTCGCGGCGACGCGGTCTCTTGACCCGAAGGTGCAATTTCGAATCCAAAGGCCCGGCGCGCGTGCGCGCCTGGGCCGGTACGTGAACCAACTCGAACGGGAGGGAAGCGTGGCGCTGCTCCCAGCGGTCCTTGGCGATGACGCCTACGAAGCGGAGCTCGCGCGCGCTCACGTCGTGCTGCTGGCCTATGATCCCCAGCGTTATGCGCGGCGGGGATCGGGTGTGCTTGTCGATGCGCTGGTCGCTGGGCGGCCCGTAGTTTGCGTGGTGGGCACGGCGTTGGCGGGCGCGCTTGGGCACGGCAACGGTTTGGCAGCGGAAGGGGCGCAGGGCCTCGCGCGCGCATTGGCGGAAGCGCGCGGGCGCTACCCGGACTTGCTGGCGGGCGCCGCGCGCGCACGCGCGGCAACGGTGAAAGCAATGGTGGAAGGACCGCTGATCAGCGCGTTGAAGAGCGGTAACCCTTCATGGGCCTGACGCTCGCCTATTATCCGGCATTTGAGGATGGCGCGACGTTGACCGATCGTTTCTGGCGGGCGGTCCACTACTTTGGTCCAGTTGCCGAGCGTATAGCGCACATTGAATTGGCGGGTACGCCGCCCACGGTGGGCGCGCCGCCGGCCTATCTTGATCAAAGCCTTCCCGCGCGCGCGGGCCCAGTTGAAGAGCGCCTGCAATGGGTGGCGGCGCCCAATGTCGAATCCGCGGATGTGGTCATTGTTTGGGATCGCGCGCGCATGGCGGATCCGGTTTTGCGGCGCGCGCGAAAAGTCGTCGTACTCGACCCGGCTGAATTGCATGAGGGCGACCTGGCGATCGAACTTGGCGCTGAACTCAATGCTCAATTCCGAGCGGAGGGCGAAATTGGCCGCGCCCGGCTCTCCGCCGCCATTGCGCAAGAAAGCAGGGAGGTTGCGCACGTGTTTGGAACGGGGCCAAGCCTCGCCGCCATCGAGATCGACTCTCTGCCTGAAGGCGTGAGCATAGTTTGCAACAGTGTGATCAAGGATGAGGCGCTCATGGCGCGACTGCGACCACGCTTTATCACCGCCATTGACCCGATATTTCACGCCGGGCCATCGCTGCACGCGGCCGCGTTCAGGGCGCAATTGTGCAAGATGTTGGACGTTCACCGCGCTTGGTTTGTCGTGCAGGCGCGCGACGCCCACATTTACGCGGCGCTCCTGCCGCCGCACTTGCGGGAGCTGATCATTGCTATTCCTGTCCGCTATGCGCTCTCGCCAAATTTGAACTTGGCGCGCCGCCCTTGGCTGACGGCGACCCGCAATGTGCTCACATTGACGATGCTGCCGCTGGCGGCGGCGGTTGGGCGGGAGATCCGAATTTACGGCTGTGACGGGCGCCGGACGGCTGATCACGATGATTTCTGGCGATATGCGCCTGGCGCCGCGTTCGATGCCGAGCGGGCGCTGCAGCGCGAGGCCCATCCGGGGTTCTTCACGCTCGACTACCAGGATTATTACGCGCTCCATTGCGAAACGATGCGGATTTGGATCGCCGCCGCGGAGCGGGAAGGGGCGCGCGTCCGCGCGGGCACACCCTCGTTTATTCCAGCCCTCGCGGCGCGGCGCCTGCCGGGCGTGCCGGCGCTGGAGGCTTCGACGCGTTCCTTCCAGCTCCAGGGCCGCGCTGCTTACTGGCGCCGCGCAGTGCAATCGGCCTATGGCGCGGCGCTGAACGCGCCCAATGCGCCCGGCTGGCTCAAACGGGGCTTACGCGCGACCGTCCGCGCAGCGCGGACGGTGTTTCGGTAGCCGAGGTTTTCGCCAATCAGCGGCGGACGCTTGATAGGGGGCGCCCATACGGGCATCACGGATTTATGAGCAAGCCGCTGCGGCCACATATCTGGGAGCCGCCCGTTCTGGTGTGGACGGTGGGGAAAGTCGCGTCGAGCAGCGTGTACGCCACGCTGAACCACTACGGCTTTGACACTCTGCACATCCATTATCTGAGCGATTGGAACCTGACGCACCAGATTAACAAAATGTACGCTGGCCGGGATTTGGCGACGAACATCGCCACCTCGGTACGCTTTCGGCACGGCTTCGATCGGAATTTTTACAAGACGCCTTTCCGCGTTGTGACGCTGGTTCGCGACCCGCTCGCGCGCAACATTTCCGCGTATTTTGAAAATCTTGAGCACTTCAGCAAGAGCGCAAAAGCAGTCGTGGATTCGGATTGGCACATTCAGAACTTCCTCGATCGCTACCCCCACAGCATTGTGCTGGATTGGTTTGACGCGGAACTGCGCGATGTCGCCGGCGTCGATTTTCGACAGATCAACTTCGATCCCGATCGACAATGGTGCATTCGTCGCGAAGAGAAATTTCATGTTCTCATCATTCGGGCCGAGGCGCCTGATCAGGTGAAACTCGATGCGATGTCGGAGTTTTTCGGTACGCCCATGACCGAGCTGATCCGACAAAACGAGGCGGCCGACAAGCATTATCGCGACTTGTACCAAGCGTTCAGGGATACGATCGCGTTTCCGAAGGCGCATATTGATTATATGTACGACAACGACCTTTGCGAGGCGTTCTGGAACCCGACCGAAATTCGCCGTATGCGGAACGCGTGGAATATTTCCGAAAAACGCCGCGCTCCCGAGATCGGTTTTCCCGACGAGAACGCCACGTTGCGTTATGGCGGGCCGGTCGCGCCCGAACCTTCCGCCGATGAGCCAGACCCAATGGCGGCGTTGGAAAACGCACACGAGCGCCCAGAGGACTTGCCGCTCGCGCTTCGAAAAGCACTAGGTGCGTTTTACAATGAGGGCAAAAAACTAACCTCTTTGGATACGTGGTGGGACGTTGATTTCGAGGGGCTTGAGCGGCGCGCGACGCTGCGGATTTCGTTCGATTTGAAGCAGGCCGTGGAGGCGCCGTCATTCTCGGCGCAACTTTATTCGAGCGAAGGCATCCTCGTCAGCGTCTTCGAGGCGCCCAAGCAAGCCGCGCCGAACGTGCTCGCGCCGGGGCCGCACGTGTTCAAGCTGAGCATCGACGAATTGCCGTTGATGGCGGGATTGTACCTGCCGGTGTTTAGCCTCACGGAGGGCAAGCAGGGAACAATCGTGCACCGCATGCCGGTGCGGTCCCTGCTGATTGAGGACGAACCCGGCGGGTCTGGTTTGGGGTTGGTTCGGACGAGTTTTCACTGGATCGACGCTGACGAAACGCCAAAGAAGCGTTCATGATTGGCGCAGAACGCGCCCGGCGATTGCATCGAGTTTCGCCAAGAGGTTCGGATCGCGCGCCTCCGGCGCGGTGATCATGGCGGTGTCGAGCGTACGCTCGATGCCCAGCGGCGAAGGCTTGCGTTCTGGCCCCAGCAATGGCGCGACCCTGCGGATCAGGGTGTTGGCTTTCTCGCCATTGGCGCGCAGCATTTGAATGACGGCGGCGACTTCGACGTGACCATGCCCAGGATGCCAGCAATCGTAATCGGTCACCATCGCCACGCTCGCATAGGGAAGCTCGGCTTCGCGCGCGAGCTTGGCTTCAGGCATGTTGGTCATGCCGACGACATCGCATCCCCACGATTGGTAGAGTCGTGATTCCGCCAGCGACGAGAATTGCGGCCCTTCCATCGCGAGATATGTGCCTCCGCGCCGATAGGGAATGCTCTCGTCAACCGCCGCCTGTTCCAACGCATCAGCCAATTTGGGGCACACCGGGCGCGCCATGGACACGTGCGCGACCATGCCTTCGCCAAAAAAACTCTTGGCGCGCGCGAAGGTGCGATCGATGAATTGATCGACCAGGACGAACGTGCCCGGCGACAATTCCTCTTTCAGCGATCCGCAGGCGGAGAGCGAGATAAGGTCGGTCACCCCCGCCCGCTTCAACGCATCAATATTGGCGCGGTAATTGATGTCGGACGGCGAGAGGCGATGGCCGCGCCCGTGGCGGGCCAGGAAGACCACGTCCACGCCTTGCAGCACGCCGAAGCGAAGCGCGTCCGAAGGCTCGCCCCAGGGCGACGCTATGCGCTCTTCACGCAATTGCTCAAGCCCGTCGATCGCGTAGACGCCGCTGCCGCCAACAATTCCGAGCACCGTGCGGGCGGAGGTCATGGCCGTCTCTATTCCTCGCGCAAGGAGCGCCAGAGCGTCTGGTTGAAAGGTTCGAGCAGATATTGCAGCGCGGTTCGCTTGCGCGTTGGAATGATGATCTGCGCCGATAATCCAGCGCGCAGGCGACGCCCGCCCGCCGCCGAAAGCTTTTCCAGTTCCGTGCGCGGCACCGCGACTTGGGCGCGGAAATACGCAAGGCCCGTGCGCTCGTCGGTAAAGCGATCGGCGGAGACTTGCCGGACTTCGCCGTGAACGATCGGCAAATTGCGTCCGCCAAACGCAGTGATGCGCACTTCAGTGACCTGACCTGGCTCAAGATCGTCAGCGTCCTCGGGGCGGACTTGGGCCTCGATAATCAATTCCTGCCCTGTCGGCACGATGTCCATCAATCGCTCGCCGGGGCTTACCACGCCGCCGACAGTGTGCACTGCCAAACCCACGACGGCGCCATCGGTAGGCGCGCGCAGACGTGTCAGCTCCAGCCGTTCGCGCGCGCCGGAAAGTTGGGGCGCGAGTTCGGCCAACCTGGCGTCAACCCGGCGCAATTCCTCATAGCGTTCCTGTTGCGTGGACGCGATTAAAGCCGCCAATTCCGAGCGGCGGCCCCCCAATTCCGCGAGTGAGCGCTCCAACGCACGCACGCGCGTCATTGGCGCCATTTGCTCCGCGGCAAGCGCGCGCATGCCGGCAAGTTCTTCACCCAACAAGCGTTCTTGTTGACCTATCGAGGCGATCTCGCCGCGATAGCCCGCTATGCGCGCATCGTAGGGGCTCCACGATCCACCAGCGACCTCGCGTTGGTGGCGCTCGAACGCGGAATCTGCGACGGCGCGATCTTCGGGCGACAACGCCGCCCATTCGGGAGGGAGAGCAAGTTGGCGCGCGCCGCTTTGCTCCGCGGTCAAGCGCGCGCGCTGCATCTGCAAATCCACCACTTGGGACAACAGCGCTTGCGCTTGCGACACCAATTCCGGCGCGCCGAGTTCGATCAGCACTTGGCCGCGGGTGACATGATCTCCCTCCTCGACGGCGAGGCGCAAGATCACGCCGCCATCCCTGTGCTGCACGGTCTGGCGGTTGCCGGCCACGACCACCACGCCGGACGCCACCACGGCGGCATCCAGCGGCGCCAAGGCGGCCCAGCCGCCGAAGCCGACGAAAAAGACCAGGAGCGCGACCAGGCCAAGGCGAATTTCCCCGCGCCCGGAATCCTCGCGGCTGTCCACGGAATCGATCGCCTGCGCGCTCATGGGCGCCGTCCCGCCGGTTCGCCCGAGGAGCTGACCACGACAGGACGCGTACCGCTCTGAGGCGCAAGCCGCGCGGCGACTTGTTCACGCGGGCCAAACGCGTCGATACGCCCATCCTGGACCACCAACAACTTGTCGGCGATGTTCATGAAGCCAGCGCGGTGCGCCACCACGAGTGCTGACGCGCCGCGCTCGCGCGCGCTCTTGAGCGCGCTGACCAGTGCAATCTCGCCATCGGCGTCGAGATGGGCGTTGGGCTCGTCAAGGATGAGCAAGATCGGATCGCCATAGAGCGCGCGTGCCAAGGCGACGCGCTGGGATTGGCCAGCGGACAATCCGCGGCCGCCGGCGCCGATCTCGGTGTCGTAGCCGCGTGGCAATCCCAAGATCATGTCGTGCGCGCCAGCCGCCGCCGCCGCCGCGACGATCGCGCGGTCGATGTCGCCGCCTTGCTCAGGATCCGGCTGCCCAAATCGGGCAATGTTCTCGCCAACCGTGCCTGCGAAGAGGCCAATTTCTTGCGGCAGATAGCCAATATGGCGTCCCAGTTCACCTGGCGACCAATCGCTCAGCTTCGCGCCATCGAGGCGCACCGCGCCTTGATCTGGGGTAACAGCCCCGGAAATCGCGCGCATCAACGTGGTTTTGCCTGCGCCGCTCGGCCCGACAACCCCGACAATTTCACCGGGCTCGACGCGGAAGCTCGCTCCCATGAGCAGGAATCGCTCACCGCCCGGCGAACGTACGCTGACGTTCTCCGCCGCGAGCACGCCCTTGGGATCGGGGAGCGAGGTGTAATCGCGTTTGCCTTCCTGCGTGCTCAGCACGTCGCGCAACACTTTGTAAGCTTGGCTGCCTTGCTCGAATTGACGCCACGCGCCGACGATAAGTTCAAGCGGCGCGAAGGCGCGCGCCACCAGGATCGACGCCGCAATGATGCCGCCGGGTGACATTTCTTGTAGCAGCGCCAAATATGCGCCGAGCCCGAGCGACGCCGATTGCAGCATCAGCCGCGTGAATTTCGTGACGGCGGAAAATCCCGCGCTGCTGCGGGCGGACGCATTGAGCGCGCCGGACATTTTTTCGCGCGCCCGCATCTGTCTGCGCACCAGCGCGTCTTGCATGCCGAGCGCGCGCGCTGTTTCGCCTTGGGCGCTGTCGGCGAGTTGCAGCGAATACATGGCGCCGGTGGCCTGGTCGTGGGCGCGGAGCAGACGGTGTGTCGCCATCTGGTTCACCCAGGCGATCAGCACCAGCAGGGCTCCGCCGCCGAGCGCCAGCGCGCCAATCCATGGATGGATGAGGAAGCACACGCCAATATAGAGCGGCGTCCATGGCGCATCGACGGCGGCCACGGCCGGCGGGCCCGACACGGCGCTGCGCAGCGCGTCGAATTCGCGCAAGACATGCGCCTGGCCCGCCGCCGCGCGGCCCTCGCGCTGCAGCGCCGCCATCAAGACGTGCGGCGCGACCAGCCTGTCGAAGCGCTTGGCGAGCGCCGCTAGCAAATGCATGCGCACGGCGTCGAGGAAGGAAAGCGTCGCCAGGCTCGCGAGCAGCACCGCCGACAAATAAAGCAAAGTCAGCATGCCGCCGGAGGTCAACACGCGGTCGTACACTTGCAACATGTAAAGCGAGGGCGCGAGGTAGAGCAAATTCAGCGCGGCGCTGAACAAAATCACAAAGGAAAAATGCCTTCGGCAGGCGCGCAGGGCGTCGCGCAGGATATTCTCCACCCCGCCTTCACCGCGCGTGCTCATGGTCCGGCCCCTGTTTTGCCCGGACTTCCATAAACCAACGCGCCGAAATCGCCAGTAGGGGCGGCAGTAGAGGTTTTATTGCGGGCAGAAGCTTGGCATCGCCACCGCCTGGGCGGCGGTGCGCTGGCGCCAGGCGCCGCCTTCGTCGCGGTAGCGTTCGCCGATCGCCACACGGCCCGCGAAAATTTCGCAGGCCACGGCGGCGGCCATCTCGTTGACCGATACGTTCCGTTCGGTGGCGCGTTGGGTGTAGAGCGCGCGGCGGCGAATGTTGATTTGATCCACCCGTCCGCGCAAATCGGCGGAGACCTGTGCGTTGGGCGTGAACCCTAGAAAGCCATCGGCCTGTTCGCCGACAGCGCCGGCGGCGCGCGCCTGCGCCACCGCGGCGTCGGTTTGCTGCGACCACGCAGGCGCGGCGAACGCCATGGCGGCGAGCAGGGCGACGGAAACGACGAGTTTGCGTGTCATGGCATAATTCCTCAGAACAGATCCGAGTTCTCTTGAAGCAATTCCTGCGCGTCACGTTCGAGGCGCACGATCACTTCCTGGCGGATGTTGATGTTGAGATTGATTTCGATTGGTTCGTCCGGCGCTTGGATTTGCACGGGGATGCAGCCAGCTGCGAGTATCGCCGCGCCAATCCCCAAAATGAACGGCCTCGAAAGCAAATGTGCTCGCATGCTCCGAACTCCTCATAGCCACATTGGCGACGCCGACCTGAACGCTCACTGAAGCTTTGCCTTATCTGGGCGCCGGGGGTGGCGGGTCAACAGCGCGTTCCTCTCCGGCCTGCTCGGCCTGGTCCAGCAGCGCGCCGGGATCGGTGAACGAAGCGGCGGTCTGGGCGAGCCGCCTGAAGGGGGCGGTGACGGTGACGTTGAAGTCGAACGGCACGCCGCGGACGGTAACGCGTCCGAGGCCTGGAATCGGCGCTACCGGACCAAGATCCATCGCTTGTCCGGTGTTTTCGCCGCTGAAGGCGATCTGGGACACCACCTCTCCGGAGAGGTCGCCATTGAGGGTAAGCGAGAGGTTGTCATAGCGGAAGCTTCGCAGCGCGTCGAAGGCGAGACGTGCGGGGCCGGTGGCGCTTGCGCCNNTTTTCGATGAAACCGCTGCGGCGCGTTAGGCGCAAGGGAAACGTCCCCTCGACACGCCCGCTGGCGGCAAGGTCGGGGAGGTTGAGGTCGGCGACGAGGCGGGCGGCATCGACATCACGTAGCGCCAATTCGAAGCGCGTTTCCTCCGCGCCAAGCGCAATGACTGTCGGCGACATCGCCAGCACGCCGCCGGCGAAGTCGAACTCGGCCTGCTCGATGGACACGCGTTGCTCTGGGAGCAATTGGAAGCGCACGCGCCCATCGCGCACGGCAATGCCTGGATTGACCAAACCGACAGTGATGTTCTGCCCTGGGGCTGTGGTGGGCGCGAACACATCGTCGAAGAGCACTTCGCCGCGCACGTTTTCCACAACCGGAATAGTGGAAGTGGCCAGCGAGAGTCCGTCCAAGCGCGCGCGCGCCGTGCCGGTGATGGCCGCGCGTGTCCAGGCGATATCAGCGGTCACGCTGGCGTGACCGCGCACGTTGTCGACCATGCCGCGCGCTTGCTCGGTGATTTCGAACGGTTGCAATGTTTCATCGAACATCAGGTCTTGCGCGACGATTTGCGCGCCGCCGACGCCGTCGGCGGTTCCATGAAACGCGGTGAAACGTGCGAGTTGACGCGCACGTTCCGCCAACACGACAGCTCCGCTGGCGTCGATGCGACCGTTGCGGAGCACCGCGCCGACCTCGACGAGGCGAAGTGGATTGAACAGCGCGCGGTCCTCGGTGCTTTCGGGGCGGTTGGCGGTGAGCAACGCCTCGCCAGCAGCAACGCGGATCACCGGTTTGCCGTCTTCGGGCGCGGCAGTCCAAACGCCGGCGATGGTCGACACCGTTCCGGGCAAACTCGGGTCGGCCAGCGTGCCGCGTTCAAACGCGCCTTCCACGCGCCAATATTCGTCGATCTGGGCGCGCGCGGTAAGGCGCTGCATGGCGATTGCGAGCGCGCGCGCTTCGGCCATTTCAATGCGCAGCGTCGGCGCGCCGGCTTCGATGGCCAAGTTGACATCGCCTTGGCGGCCGCTGAAGCGGCCAATCACATTGGTCGCGCCGAGGCGCGCCGGTTGGGCGTCGGGGCCGGCCATGCGCCCATTGAGCGCCAGGCGCTGGATGGAAAAACCGCCGGAGAGGTTGCCTAGCGCATCAGATGCGATGAGCGCACCATTGTGGGGACAAAGCGCGAAGGCGCCGTTGCTGAAGGAAAGGCCCGCGGCGTCAACGCCGCCGAGGCGCACCGACAGGCACCCTTGGTTCGGAACAACTCGCCAGCCTGCGTCCCAAATGACGCCGAGGTCGAGCGCGGCGACCAAACCGCGCACTTCGCCCTCGCCAAGGGGACCGCTGATTTCAACGGGCCCGCGGAGGTCAATGCGCCCGCCATCCCGCGGCGCGAGCGTGAAAGACACGTCCAGTTCGTCGGCGGCAATGCCGGCGCCGTCGGCGCGCCAGTCTGCGAGCGTTAATGTGCCATCGCCCTCAAGCGGCGCTTCGGGGCGCCAATCGAGCGTGTCAAGCAGCAGTGAAACATGAGGCGCGCCGCCGCCGGAGAGCTCAAGCGCAAGCGCCCCGTGCAGGGCTGCGCCCGGCCAGCGCCACACCAAGGCCGGCGCATCCTCGCGCAGGGGTGAGAGCCGCAGGTGTGCGCCGCTCACCGCACGTGCGTCCACGGGCGCGGCCAAGCGCACGCGCAAGGCGCTCAAATCGCCTTGTATCGAGAGTGGGATGGTCGCTTCGAATGCGTTTGCGGCGGCGTCGAGCGCGCGCTTGGCGGCGGCGAAAGTCGGCCCGATTGGCGCTCCCGCGACCTCTGGCAGCGACTCCCGTAAACGTTGACGTGCTTCGGCGCTCAGTTGCGCCTGCGCCAAAGTTACGCTGGCTTCGCCGTTGACGGCGCTATTTGCCCCGAGCGTAAGCGCGCCCGAAGCGTTCGGGCGGCGCGAGACGAGCGCGGCGCCGGCAAAACGCTCGGCGCTAAGATTCCAGTGCGCGAGTCCGTGCGGGCCGACACCTTCGCCGTTGGCGTCAAAGCGTGGGTTCAGAAGCGCGGCGCCGGCAAATTCGAGTCGCGCGGCGTTGGCGCGCGCTTGGCTCTGCCAATCGGTGATCTGCAGCGCGTTGGCCCGCGTCAGCGCCGCGGCGCTGATGACGCCGTTGGCGCTGCGCGCTTCGAGACCGGGCGCTTGCAGCAGGCCAATACGCCAGCGTGCGTCTCCTTCGAAACTTGAGAGATCGAGGGGCGCGCGGCCCATGGCGGTGAATGTCGCGCCCTCGAAGTGCGCGCCCGCCCAATCCAGCGCGCCGGCGGTAGCGGAAAGGTGGAAGGCGAGGGTTTCGTCTCGCGACACCAAAGTGAGTTCCCCAGCGCCGCGCGCGAGTGCGTACGCGCCGCCGCCGCGTGAGGTTTCGGTCACCCGAGCCAGCGCGGAGAAATCGCTCCCCAATGCGCCAGCAGCGTAGAAATCGGCTATCACCGCGCCGAAGGGCGCTTCGATCAAGGCTTGGCCGTCGACAATTTCNNGCGGAAATGCGCCCCGCCGGGTCGAGCCGCAGCCGAACGCGAGGTTCGAGGATTCTGAGCGCCCGAAGTTGCGGCGTCACACCCTGCCAATCCCAATGCGCCTCCAACCTGGCGATGACCGCGTCTGGGGAGGTCTCAGCGCCAAAGCGGACGTTACTTAGGGTGGCGCTGTCGAAATCGAGGTTCACGACCTGGAAATCAGCTTCAGCGCCGCGGTCCGCCAGGGCGGCGGCGATAAAGAATTCAGCAAGGGGTAGGCGCACCAGCCAGAGGCCAAAGGCCAGCAAACCGGTGCTGACCCCAAAGGCGGCAAGCGCCGTCGTCCAGCCAATCAGGAGACGGCGGGGGGGCGGCGGTTCGTCGGGCGGGGCCTGCGCCTCACCTTGATCCGCAACGGCCTGGTTAGACCTCTGTGCCATAGTCCTCCGCTTGGCGCGGTCCTTGCTCGCTTGGGGTGTTCGGAAAAACACCTTATCTAGGGTAAGGACATGGCGGCATTTGGGTTTCCGGCGGAATAACCAAGCCGTCAAAAGCACTTGTTTGCCACAATATTTTTGCCAAGGCCGGCGTTGGAGCATGCGATTGCAAGAAGAATTCGCGCATCGACTCATGAGGGCTCGGAAAGGTCTGGCTGGGTTCGCCGTGATGGCGGGCGCGGCGGCGCTTGGCTTGGGCCTGGCTGCTAACGCAGGCCTGTTTGGCGGCAGCGCGCGCGTTGCGGCGGCTGAGCTCGAAGCAGAGCGCGAACTCGCGGCGCAACGCGCCGAGCACTTGGCCTTTACCGAAGCTTACCTCGCCCATGAAGCACGCGAACTTCGTGTAGGGAGCGGCGAGACCCTGGCCGGCCTTTTGACCCGCGCGGGCGCGTCACGAGCCGAGACCAGCGCGGCGCTGGCTTCCATAGGCGGGGTCTACGATTCTCGCCGGTTGCGGCCAGGCCAACCGGTTAATCTATTCTTTCACCGCCAGGGCGGTGATGCGCAGCTGACGGGCGTGGCGTTTCGTTCGGAACCCGGCGCCTCGATCACCGCCAACAGAACCATGGCCGGCAACTTCGCGGCGCGCGAAGTGCTGATGCCGTTGACGTTTGAAATCGCGCGGATCGCCGCAGCGGTGGAAACGAGCCTCTATGCCAGCGCGTTGAACTTGGGCGCGACTGACCACGAGGTCGCCGCGCTCGCGGATGCGTTCGCGTATGATGTCGACTTCCAGCGCGACGTACGTTCAGGCGACAATTTCGAGTTGGTGTTCGAGCGTTATTATGACGACGAGGGCAACACGGTGCGCACCGGTGATTTGTTGTTCGTGTCGCTGGAAAGCCGACGTGGCCTGCGCGCCTTTTATTGGTTCATCGCTCCGGGCGACGCGCGTGCTGATTGGTATGATGTTGATGGTAGGAGCGCGCGGCGATTCCTGATGAAGACGCCCATCAATGGCGCGCGGCTGTCGTCTGGGTTTGGCGTGCGCCGCCACCCTGTGCTCGGATACTCGCGCATGCACCGGGGCACGGATTTCGCCGCCCCGACGGGCACGCCGATCTTGGCGGCGGGCGATGGCACGGTGGTTCGGTCCGGGCCGTTCAGCACTTATGGAAATTACGTCCGGGTTCGCCATGCCAACGGCTATGAAACCGCCTACGCGCACATGTCCCGCTTCGCGCGCGGCGTTCGCGCCGGCACGCGCGTGCGCCAGGGGCAGATCATTGGCTATGTCGGCACGACGGGCCGCTCGACTGGGCCGCACCTTCACTACGAGGTGCTGCGCCGCGGCCAGCAGGTCAATCCGATGACTTTGCGCGTCGCCAACGGGCGCAACCTTGATGGCCGCGCGCTTGAGCTTTTCATGATCGAACGGGCCCGTATCGATACGCTCCGGCAGGTGCGCGCCGAGCAATCGCCGACTGACGCTGTCGAAGTCAGCGCCACGATCGGTTCCGATATGCGCTGAAATCGCGCCGCGCCGGCGCCTCGCTTTCATGTGTCGCCGATTGTATCTACACTCCACGCAGTGGGAGTTGTGAAAATCATGAAAGAAGTCAAAGCGGCGTTTCCTTCTTTATTTTTGGCCACAGCGTTAATGTTGGGCGGTTGTGTTTCCTCGAATCCGCGCGCCTACGCGCCGGTTGTGCAGCCCCCTCCCAATGACCAAGCTGCGTTCGAAGCCGATTTCTCAGCCTGTGCGTCGGCGGTCGCTGCTGGCGAGCGGAATTTTAGATCCAGCGGCAGCGCCGTCGCGGTCGGCGCCGTTGGCACAGTCGCAACAGTTCAAGTCCTAGGCGGGGTCGCTTCAACCGCAGCCGTTGGCGGGAGCGCGGCACTCGTGGCGACGGGGGTTGGGCTCATTGTCGCCGTGCCGCTGGCTACATACGCCCTCTCAAGTTCGCGCAGGGCCAAGAACGAGCGCGAGGTTCAAAGTGCGATGACGGAATGTCTCGCGCAGAGAGGGCACACGATAGCTTCTTGGACGCGCGTATCGCGCGGAGACGCCACCACTCTCACCGTCACGCCNNACTTAAGCTCGCATGCAGACCTTCCAGCGAGATTGACGTGTCCGATGATATTGCCGCGCCCGCTCAGTACGACGTGCCCGAGGGGTACGTCCCGCTTGATTGGCGGCGCGGTTTTGGCCGCCAGATCGGCCCACTCTACCGCCGCCACGATGCGAGCGGGATGGCGATGGGGTTCCGGGTTGAGGAGCACCAGACCAACGGCATGGCCAATGCTCATGGCGGCATGCTGATGACATTCGCTGACATGGCGTGGGGAAACATCGTCTCAGTCGAGACCTCGTCCTACTGGGTGACGATCCGACTTACCTGCGATTTTCTGTCAAGCGCTCGTCTAGGCGATTGGGTGGAGGGCGCGGGGGAGGTGTTGTCCGCAGCGGACGGGCTCTACCTCGTGCGTGGGCGCGTGTGGAGCGGGGAGCGCACCTTGATGGCCGGAACAGGCGTCTTCAAGCCGATCGAACAGCGTGCGCCTCGGCCTGGCGAAAAGGCCTACCAAGGTTAGCAGGCGTCTTCGGTGTTGAGTACGGCGGGGATCGTCATCAGGATGATCCAAAATTCGCCCAACCACGACCATTCCTCGAGATATTCCCGGTCGTAACGGATGCGCTTCTCGTAGCCCAAACTGGATCGGCCGCTTACTTGCCAGAGGCCCGTAATACCTGGGCGCACGAGCAGATAATAGCGGCGGTCCTTGCCGTAGCGATTGAGTTCGGCGCGGGTAATCGGACGCGGGCCGATAATGCTCATGTCGCCGCGCAACACGTTCCAGAGCTGCGGCAATTCATCGAGGCTTGTTTTGCGGAGGAAGGCCCCGACCTTGGTGACGCGCGGGTCGCTG
>CXWL01109728.1_pt1 | contig 15161 bp, 15 predicted proteins | sample 590931 | NCBI WGS metagenome assembly CXWL01 (sample SAMEA3498368, study PRJEB10139) | groundwater metagenome | biome: water well; material: biofilm material | place: Germany | collected 2015-04-27 | reverse complement strand
ATCGCCAAGGATCGAATCATGCAAATGCGGGCAGCGTGGGCTTAAGGTAGTGCCATGAGGGCCAGGTTCAAATAATTTTCAATGGCTATACAGTTTCTCTTTCAGCCACACCTTAATCAGCGACTGATACGGCACGTCGCTCGCATTGGCGGCGGCCTTGATCACAAATCAATAGGGTCAATCTCGATTGATCCTCAAGCAGTTAACACATCGCGCCCCATTGATGTGCCAGGTCAACCAGTTTGCTCATCTCTGCCAACGATATGCTGACATAGGGCGTTTCTTCATAGCGCAGTATCACCGCAAAGGGATTGAGCACGCTGAACTGGTCGGATGGGAATGGCATGGCTACTTGGTGTTGCAACAGCAGGTCGACGAGTTCGTCCACGTCATGCGTTCTGCGAAACACGATGCCGTGATATTCGGCAACTGCCTTGAGGCATTTTTCCACGACTTGCTGTGCGAAAAATCCCGTTGCTGAAATATCCACTTCCTTCGGGATGCCCGCTTACCGCGCGAAACGAAATGATGTCGCGCGCTCGGCAAGCGCCAACAGTCTGCGCGCCCGCTCAATGGGCTGTGTCATACAAGACCTTGCCTTCGCGCAATGCCCAATAGACGGCAGTTGAGCAGGCATCTTGTTGCTGGTTGATTTCCGCCTGCGAATAGACCAATACGTCCGCTGCCACTCTTAAAGGGCGCAGCACTTGCCTCAGGCGTACCATCTCGTTGAATTTGTCGTGCAGCTCCGGCTCGATCACCAGAAAATCCAGATCGGAATTTTCCTGGGCATCGCCGCGCGCATACGAGCCAAATAGAATGACTCTGGCGGGTTTGGCGGCTTCACCTAAAAGCTGTGCGGCTTGCAGTATGGTTTGCTCGGAAATCATGCGATTGTCCTGAAATTGCTATGCGGTTTCTTGTCATTCTAACGCAACCAAACGGGGTCAGTTTCGCAATTGTTTTCATTCATGCACCACCAGCGCTTCGCGGGTGATCTCAACGAACCTGCCGGATGCAAATGCTGCCTCGATTCCGCTCAGATTGGCACGCAGAATTTTCTCCAGATCCGTGTTGGAGATGTTGCCGGTGGAGATCAGCAACAGCGGCGGCTCGCCCGCAACCAGAAAGGACTGTACGAAATCTGCATCCTTGCTGATGACGATACGCCCTTCCTGCATGGGCGGGTAATGAGTTCGCTATCCGGGGTGTGATTTTTGCCGGGAAGGTCGAGGGTGTGAAGCGCATCGTGGCCCGCTTCCTTCAGCCACTTGGCGAAGCGAGATCAAACTGGCCAGGGTGGAGTTGTTTTGCTGCCGTATGGTTCAAGCCGTCCGTGCATGTTGAATTTCCAGCGGGTATGCGCCGTTGGCTCGCGCATCCAGCAAGACCACTTCTACCGCGCTGCCGTCCTCGGCATAGCTGATGTGCGTGTTCAAATGTTTTCAACCAACTGCGTTTTCCGGGATAAAAGTGGGTCGCGCACCAAGAATAAGCCGATGCGCACCAGCCCCGGATGTGGTTTATGTTGCAGCAGATTCAGCGTGGAGGGGACATGGTGATGGATGGTAAAATTCGCCCCGGTAGCAACGCCCATGCGCATATGGTGTTTCAATGAACAGGTAGATTTGTACATGAAAGCAATTTTTCTGGTTTTTTTTCTGGCATCCGCAGTATCCGCAACTGCATTTGCGGGCACACCCGGCGAGGTTGAGATCGGCGGTTATCTGCGCGAGGCGACGTTAAATGGATTTTCCGGCAATTCAAAAAAGTTCTCCGACTACCGCGGGAAACCCCTGATCATTAACGTGTGGGCCAGTTGGTGCAGCCCGTGCCGTGCTGAGATGGGGTCGCTGGATCGCCTTGCCCGCCGGTATGGCGGAAAGCAGTTCGATGTTATCGGAATTTCGACCGACGATGACGGTAACGCAGCCGCGGCGTTCATCAAGAAATCGAAGATTTCGTTCGTTAACTATCTTGATAGCAAGGTGTTCCTGGAAAACATGCTGGGCGCCAACACGATTCCATTGACCGTTCTGGTGGATGCCAATGGCCGCGTGGTCGAAAAAGTTCGCGGGGCACGCGAGTGGGATAGCCCGGAAATCGTGGATGCGATAGGGCAAACATTTCACATAAAGCTGCCGCGTTAAGCCAACATCCTGCTAGCAGCCTGTCTGACTTGAAGAATCGAAGCGAAAATTCGGCTGGGCGAGGGCAGATTTTGACGATTTTGCAGGTCAATAGTCGTTCTATTGACCAAAAAAGCGGCGAAATATGCACCGGCCAGGCGGATTTGCAGCCGATTTACTTTAAGTCAGACAGGCTGCTAGTGTCGCACGCTGCCTGGAGCTTATGCTAACTCGGCACGCTGTATGCAGGTCGGTTTTCAACCCGACATGCCGGGCTAAAGCCCGACCTGCAAGGGCTTGCGACTAAATACCGTCAAGAGAGAAGCGCAGATTAAATCCGTTCGCATTGAGCTTGTCGAAATGCTGTCTATATAAATCAGCATGTTGGCAAAGGCTTCGACAAACTCAGCCCGAACGGGCTGAGTAAATCCGCGTTTCCCTAGAACTTTTCGTCCTCGCGCAAATAACGCCACTGCCCGGTGGGCAAGTCGCCCAGCTTGATTTTGCCGATGCGCACACGCTTCAATCCGGTGACTTTCAGCCCGACCAGTTCGCACATGCGGCGGATCTGGCGCTTCTTTCCTTCGCGCAGGATGAAGCGCAACTGGTCGTCATTCTGCCAGCTCACTCTGGCGGGTTTGAGCGCTTCGCCGTCCAGTTTCAGGCCGTGGTTTAATAGCTGCAAACCGTTGCCCGCAATTTTGCCCTGCACGCGCACCAGGTATTCCTTTTCGATGCCGGAATCTTCGCCGATGAGCTGCTTGGCGATGCGGCCATCCTGGGTCAGCACCAGCAAGCCCTGCGAATCAATATCCAGTCGGCCTGCGGGGGCGAGCCCTCTCAGGTGAGCGGGGCTGAAGCGGTGCGGTGACTGGTCTCCGGGAAAGTGCGATGCCGCGTTGACCAGGGTGACTGCCGGTTTGTGGTTGTCTTCCGCCTGCCCGGACACATAGCCGACGGGCTTGTTCAGCAGGAAGGTGACACGCATCTGTTGCTGGGCTTGTGCGGCGCGGTTCAGGGTGATGCGCTGCGCCGGATCTATCCGGGTGCCCAGTTCGGTGACCGGTTTGCCATCCACCAGCACCCAGCCGCGCTCGATGTAGCTGTCGGCCTCACGGCGCGAACACAAACCCTGTTCNNAAGTTGCGCTAGATTTGATGGTCAACCAGCTTGCCATCGGCCATGCGCAGCCTTCTGGAAAGCGAGACCGCCACTGCGCGTATCACCCTGGCGGCGGTTCTCGGCACTTCAAGCAGCATCTTGTCCAGTGAATCCTTGGATAAGGTCAGCAAGGTGCAATCCGTTGCCGCAACGCAGGTGGCGGAGCGCCTCTCTCCATCAAGCACGGCCATTTCGCCGAATGCCCGCCCCTTGCGCAAGGTGGCGATCTTGACAACTTTTTCATCCAGGTTGGATTTCAGTATGGAAACATTGCCGAAATTGACAATACACATGAAGGTGCCGTCATCACCCTCATTAAAAATTGCTTCGCCCTCCCCGATGTTGCTGACGCTGAAATAGCGCGCAGCCGACTTGATCTCGGCGGGGGGAAAGTTATTGAAGATTTCGCATTCCACCAGCATTTCGCCGATGTCTTCAATGAGGAGGGATTTTTCTGGCGCCATGGTTGCAAGGATGTCAGGTAATGCAGGGTTCCTGCGGATTCTAGCAAATGTACTCTGCCCATGCGTGCTTATTCGGGAACGGTCGCGTGCGCGTCAACTCCGGGCGCAGACAGAGCAGGTTTTGTCCTTGCCGAGCTTGACGGTGCGCAACTCCATGTGCAGCCCATCCATTATCAGCAATCTCCCACAAAGTGACGTGCCCGCTCCCATCAATAATTTAAGCGCCTCGGCGGCTTGCAGGCTGCCGATGACGCCGACCAGCGGGGCGAAAACGCCCATCACCGCGCAACGCGTTTCCTCGGTTGCGGCCTGTTCGGGATACAGGCAGTGGTAGCATGGGCTGTGCGCATGGCGCTGGTCAAATACCGTCACCTGCCCGTCGAAACGGGTGGCGGCGCCGGACACCAGCGGCTTCTTCAGTTGCACGCAGACCCGGTTAAGCGCGTAGCGCGTGGCGAAGTTGTCGCTGCAATCCATAACCACATCTGCCCGCGCGGCCAGTTCGAGCAATCGCGCCTCGTCCACGCGTTCATTCAGCGCGACGACGTTCACTTCATGATTGATCTCGGCCAGCGCGGCTTGCGCGGATTCCGTCTTGGGTTTGCCGATGAAGGAAGTGCGGTGCAGCACCTGGCGCTGCAAATTGGTCAGGTCTACCGTATCGCCGTCGCATAACGTCAGGGTGCCCACGCCGCTGGCGGCAAGGAACAATGCGGCTGAAGAACCCAGTCCGCCGGCGCCGACTACCAGCGCGTGTGCGGCCAATAGTTTTTGCTGGCCCTCGACACCGATTTCCGGCAGCAGGATGTGGCGGCTGTAACGCAGTAACTGTTGGTCATTCATGCGTCGTGTGAGGGAGAGTTATTCATGCCCGCAATCGCGCGGACGCGGGGTTTGAGTTTTGAACATGCCAAGGGTGTGTTCGGCTTGGCCGGGCGGCCCGGCAGCAAAGAACCGCCCGTCTTGTATTGGCGTCTACAGCAGGAAGCCCCTTCTGTTTTCACCGGCTCGCATAGTCGCCCGCTTATTTCCCGTGCAGGATATTCAAGCCCTTCAACAGGTTTAAGGCCTGGTTCAACTGGTAATCGTTTTTGGCGCCAAATTCCGCCACTGCCGGCTTGTCCGTCTCATCTTCCTTGGGCTTGACAGCAGGGGCTTTCGCCGGAGTCGCCGGCTTTGCGCTCTCCGCCTTTTCATCCTCGGACTGGCGATTATTGCTCAAATGGCGCCCCAGGTCGGCTTCACGCAGATGGAATCCCTTGTCCGTGCCAGCCGCAGGATCTTCCACGGCGATATCGGGAACAATGCCCTTGGCCTGGATCGAGCGCCCGCTGGGCGTGTAATATCGCGCAGTGGTGAGTTTGATCGCGGTATTGTTGCCCAGCGGCAGGATGGTCTGCACGGAACCCTTGCCGAAGGTCTGGGTGCCCATGATGACGGCGCGTTTATGGTCTTGCAATGCGCCTGCAACAATTTCCGAGGCAGACGCGGAACCGCCATTTACCAGCACGACCATGGGCACGTCCTTGACTGCCGCCGGCAGATCCTTCAGGTAATCATCCTTTTCGCTGTGTCCGCGCGCGTAGTTGCTCACAGTTGCGCTCAGCCGCATCTTGGCATCCGTAGTGCGCCCTTCGGTATAAACCACCAGCGCATCCTTGGGCAGGAAGGCGGCGGACACTCCCACCGCGCTGTTGAGCAGACCGCCCGGATCATTGCGCAGATCCAGTACCAGGCCCTTCATTTCCCCCTGGCTTTGCTTGAATAAACTATCCAGTGCGGCGGCGAGATTTTCGCCGGTGCGTTCCTGAAACTGGGTGATGCGGACAAAGGCATAACCCGGCTCAACCAGTTTGGACTTGACGCTCTGCACCTTGATGACCGCGCGCGTCAAGGTAAAGGTTAAAAGCTTGGGCTCGCCCTTGCGGGTCACGGTCAGGATGATTTTGGTGCCCGGCTTGCCGCGCATGCGTTTGACGGCATCATTCAGCGACAGCCCTTTTACCAGCGTGTCATCGAGCTTGATGATGAGGTCGCCGCTCTTTATGCCAGCCTGGTATGCGGGCGTGTCCTCGATCGGAGAGACAACTTTCACCAAACCATCTTCCATGCCAACCTCGATACCCAGGCCGCCGAATTCACCGTGCGTGCCAACTTGCAGCTCCTTGAAGCCCTCTTCGTCCAGATAAGCGGAATGGGGATCCAGGCCGCTCAACATGCCGGTGATCGCTTCGGTAATCAGTTTTTTGTCGCTGACCGGTTCCACATAGTCGCTCTTGATGCGGGCGAACACCTCGGAAAAGGCGCGCAATTCCTCAATCGGCAGCGGTGTTTCGCTGTCCTTGTCGGCGACGGCGGAGAAATGCAGGCTGACCAGTATGCCGACGACCAGACCCAGCCCGATCAATCCGATTTTTTCGATACGACTACGCATGTATGACCTCATAATAATTATTTTGCCGCGATCCATCTTATTGGATCCATGGGTTTCCCCTCGTAGCGCAACTCGAAGTATAAACCGGAATCCTCATTTCCGCCGCTGTTGCCGACGGCGGCCACGGTGTCGCCCCCGCGCAAAACGTCACCCACCTGTTTGTAAAGCGTTTCATTGTTGCCATACAAACTCATGTAGCCTTTGCCATGGTCTATGATCAATAAGTTCCCGAAACCGCGCAGCCAGTCGGCGAATACCACCCGCCCCGCCGCTACAGCCTTGACTGGCTGGTTGGCGGCGGCGCGCAGGAACAATCCTTTCCACAGCACCGTGCTGTCGGGGCGGGCGCTGCCAAACTTGTTATTCACCTCACCTTTTACCGGCAGAGCCAGTTTGCCTTTAAGTTGTTCGAACGGGCTGCCGTCGAAACGGTCGTCGGGCAACTGGTCGTTGCTGAATATCCCGCCGCTTTTCGGCTGCGCCAGCATTCTGGAAAGTTTCTCCACCAACTGCGCCAAACGGTTCTCATCGCGCTGCAGGCGACCGATTTCCCGGCGCTGTTGCTTGAGCTGGTGCGCGATTTTGTTGAGCACCTGTTGATGTGTGCGCTTGTCTTTTTCCAGGGTTTGTTTCTGCAATTTCTGCTCTGCCCGCAGTGCGGCGATTTCCGCGCTTTTCTGCCTGGTTTGTGTAGTAACCATATTTAACTGGGCGAGATTTGCGCGCAGGGTGTTAAGCCATGCCGCGCGGCTGCGCGCGATGTATTCGTAATACCGCATTTCACGGGCAATCTGGTTGGGATCGCGGTTGTTGAGCAGCAGTTTGAGATACTCCTGTTTGCCGCCGAGATACTGCTGGTAAAGCATTTTTCCCAGCAATTCCTGCTGCCCCTGCATGTCTTTTGCCTGTTGCCGCGTTTGCTGTTGCAACTGCCCCAATGTGAGATCGGCAGCACGCTGTTGTTGCGCCAAGTCAGCCAGCTTGCGGTTGCTGTCGCTGATTGCGCGTTCCGATTCGCGCAACGCATCCGCCGCTTCGGACCTGGATTCGCTGGTTTTCTCCAGTTCCTCTTGCAAGCTGGCGATGCGTTTGCGCAGATTGTCCAGTTCGCCCTGCTGCGAGGCATGTGCGCTGCCCGCCAGCAGGCAGATGCACGGGATGGCGTAGCGAATAATTCCGGGTAGAGCTGCCAGCCACGGATTAATACGGATTAACACGGAATAGGTAGGGCAGCAGTTTTTTTAAGCAATATCACGAAGGGGTTTCCCCATACGATTTTGAACAGCCATCTTGAGCCCATGTTCCTTGCCTGATCGGAACATGTTTGAAAACGGTACAAAGCGGACGGCACTGTCTTCAGTCAAAGTGTTGCTCACCATTTTTATCTGCGCAAACATAGGATGGGCAACCTTAAGAATAGCAGAGAAAGCACAGGGAACCTGTCGAACCGCAGTTGCCTTGCCACTATTGCCTTAGGGAAGCGCTGAACAAGCCACCCGTTCGTGGAGAGCTTGCGAACCATGAGCGACAATCAATGCGTTAGCTTGCCGACCCTTCGACAGGGCGAATGGGCTTATTCAGTGTTTCCTTAGCGCATGGTACGCAGAGCGTATCGAAGCCCAAGGCTGCGCGCAAGCCCTCTTATTGGCAACGCTCATTCCCGGCTGATGTTTTGCTTGGGCGCAAGCCTTTGGAGCAGTGTATCCGGGAGTGTTACAATCGCCAAAAATTTGGACAAATCCAGGACGAAATCGTTAAGAAATACTCTAGTTTTTGCACTGTTTGCCCTTCATCTCACACTCGCCTAAATTCTAATAATTTTGACGATAAACAGATCGGTGAATGCGTCTGCGCGTGTAACAACCTATTGAAAAAAGGCCCAAACCATGTCTCTGAAATGCGGAATCGTCGGCCTACCCAATGTCGGCAAGTCAACCCTGTTTAATGCGCTGACCAAGGCGGGCATCGCTGCGGAAAATTACCCCTTCTGCACCATCGAGCCCAATGTCGGCATCGTGGAAGTGCCGGATGCGCGCATGGGGGCGCTGGCCGACATCGTCAAGCCGCAAAGGATGCAGCACGCCATCACCGAATTCGTGGACATCGCGGGGCTGGTGGCGGGCGCCTCCAAAGGCGAAGGCCTGGGCAACCAGTTTCTCGCCAACATCCGCGAAACCGATGGCATCGTGAACGTGGTGCGCTGTTTCGAGGATGACAATGTGGTGCATGTGGCAGGCAAGGTTGATCCGGTTTCCGACATCGAGACTATCAACACGGAACTGGCGCTGGCCGATCTTGCCACCGTGGAAAAGGCGCAGGCGCGCAACGGCAAGCTGTCCAAGTCCGGCGACAAGGAAGCCATCAAGCTGGGCGCGCTGCTGGATCGTGTGGCCGCCCACTTGAATGAAGGCAAACCGGCACGGATGTTAAAGCTGGATGCCGAACAGAGCATCCTGCTCAAGCCGCTGTGCCTGCTCACCATCAAGCCCGCGATGTATGTGGCGAACGTGGCGGAGGACGGCTTCAGCAACAACCCGCTACTGGCCAGGCTGGAAGAATTTGCCGCCAAAGAAGGGGCGCCTGTTGTGCCGATCTGCGCCGCGCTGGAAGCCGAGATCGCCGAACTTTCCGACGCGGACAAAAAAGAATTTCTGGCCGATGTCGGCCTCGAAGAGCCCGGCTTGAACCGCCTGATCCGCGTGGGTTACAAATTGCTGGGCTTGCAGACCTACTTCACCGCCGGCGTAAAAGAAGTGCGCGCCTGGACCATCCATATCGGCGATACCGCACCGCAGGCGGCAGGCGTCATCCACAACGATTTCGAGCATGGCTTCATCCGCGCCGAAGTCATCAGCTATGACGATTTCATCGCCTGCAAAGGCGAAGCGGGCGCCAAGGAAAAAGGCAAGATGCGGCTGGAAGGCAAGGATTACGTGGTGCGGGATGGCGATGTCATGCACTTCCGCTTCAACGTCTAACTTTTTTGGTTGCATCGGGGCATCCTGCGCCGCCTCGAACAACCCAGTTTTTTACATTTCCCGGAAACCGCCATGGACTGGAAAATACTCGCCACTGTTTTTGCCTCCGTTTTCATCGCTGAGATGGGCGACAAGACGCAACTCGCCACCATGCTGTTCGCCTCTGACAAGGAAGTCAGCAAGTGGACGATCTTCCTCGGCGCCTCGCTGGCGCTGATCGCCGCATCGGGCATCGGCGTAATGGCCGGCAGCGCGCTATCAAACTACGTCAGCGAAAAGCACCTGCACTACTTTGCCGGAGCGGGTTTCATCATCATCGGCGCATGGACGCTGTGGAAAGCGTAAGGGCGCTCCTAAAAATTCAGAGTTCGCCCAAATGCCCCACAAGGGGACGCCGATCCGCTACGGGCAAAAGCAGCCCGTGCGGAATCGTCAGCAAGGCGCGTAGCGGATGCTCGCAAAAAATTTCGCAGCGCCGCATATGGTTGATATGCCAGCAAGAAAACGAAGTTTCAGTGCAGGGTAACCTTCAGGTTGGCCGAAACTAAATTTTCCCCCGCAACGCGGCATAACCAGCCACTTGGCCGCCGTTTCTTGGCGGCTTAGTGGAATGGCTATAACCAACGACTTGCCAAGCGTTTTTTGCTTGGTTAGTCGGATGGCTAGTTGTTTCACCAGCAGTTCCATCAGTTGGGATGAAATGTGGGTTTTTAGATGTGCCCGTAAGCTAACCCTCCACCACCTGCATAGTCACCCCCAATTCTTTCCATTGCTTCATCTCTTCCTGCAAGACTGTGTCGGTGAGCGGGTTTTGCGTCAGCCAGCCGGGGGCGAGGATAAGGTGAAATTTGGCACCGCTGAAATGCCCCTGCATGGCGGGCAATTCGGTATCGCTGCGGTTGCGGTAAAACAGCGCGGAAAGCCGCAACGCCATGGCGAGGGCGAGGTCTTCCGGCATGGTCAGCAAGCCGCGCATTTTTTCCAGCCTGCCGCGATGCGCCAGCGCAAGCAGGCTCAGCCTGTCCTGCTCCTTCCTGGAAAACCCCGGCATGTCGGCGTTCTTGAGTATGTAGGCCGTGTGCTTGTGATAACCGCTGTGCGCCACGCTGATGCCGGTCTCGTGCAGCCTGGATACCCATCCCAGTAGTTGCAGCGCGTCTTCGGCGGCCTGCCCGTCCAGAAACTGCTGCGCGAGCCGTCCGGCCAAATGTGCGACGCGCCCGGCCTGGCGCATATCCACGTGGTAACGGCGCATGAATTGCAGGGTGGTGGTATCGCGCATGTCGTGGTGGTGGAAGCGCCCGAGCAGGTCGTACAGCACGCCTTCGCGCAAGGCGCCGAGCGCGGGCTGCATCCGTTCGATGCCGAGTTCGCAGAATGCGGCATACATGATGGCGAAGCCGCCGGGCAGCACCGGCGCGCGATCCGGCTTGAGCCCTTGCAGATCGAGGCGGCGGAAGTCGCCTGCCTTGAGCAACTGCGCGCGCAATTGCTCGAGGCCGGCGCGGGTGATGCCGCCCGCGCTATAGCCGTTCTGCTCGATGATATCGCACAACACGCGCGCGCTGCCGGACGAGCCCAGCGCGGTGTCCCAATGGCTGCGCGAAAATTCCGCCACGATGGTTTGCAGTTCGTTGCGCGCGGCGAATTCGGCATACTTGAGGTTGGATTTGGTGATTTCGCCGCCGGGAAAATAACGCAGGCTGTAGCTGACGCAGCCCATATACAGGCTTTCCAGCTTGAGCGGGTCGCGGCCGCTGCCGATGATGAATTCGGTGGAGCCACCACCGATATCCATCACCATCCGCCTGTCTTTCGACTGCGGCAGGCCCTGCGCGACGCCCAGGTAGATCAGGCGCGCTTCTTCGCGCCCGGCGATAACTTCGATGGGAAAACCGAGCGCCACCTCGGCCTGTTGCAAAAATTCGGCGGCATTCTTCGCCACGCGCAAAGCGTTGGTGCCCACCGCGCGCACCGCCTCGCGCGGCAAGCCGCGCAGGCGCTCGCCGAGGCGCTGCAAGCAGGCCAGCGCGCGCTGCTGCGCCTCCTTGTCGAGGTGTTTGTCTTCGGTCAGCCCGGCGGCCAGGCGCACCGGCTCACGCAGGCCGTCCAGCATGTAGAGCTGGTCGTTTTCAACGCGGGCGATTTGCAGGCGAAAGCTGTTTGAACCGAGATCAACTGCCGCGAGGATGGGTTGTTGTTGCACGGGAAATTATTCCGGACAGGTAGGGTGCGCCGCGCGCACCAATAATAGTGGCGCGCGCGGCGCACCCCGCAAAATCACTGCAACACTTCGCGTTCGATTTCTTCCACGGTGACATGCCGCACATCGCGCCCCTTGACCATGTACACCACGTATTCGGACATGTTCTTGGCGTGATCGCCGATACGCTCGATGGCCTTCGCGACAAACAGGATTTCCAGCGCGGTGGAAATGGTGCGCGGGTCTTCCATCATGAAGGTGATGAGGTAACGCATGATGGCGCGGAATTCCTCGTCCACCTGCTCATCCTGGCGCACCACCTGGGCGGCCACCGCAAGATCGAGGCGGGCCAGGGCATCCAGCGATTTGCGCAGCATGTCCAGCGCCAGGTCGGCGGCATGTTTGATCTCATGATAATGCGGCAGATGGAGGCGCTCCTTCTGCGACAGCAATTTCGCCATGCGCGCGATTTTCTCCGCCTCATCGCCGATGCGCTCGAGATCGGTGATGGTCTTGATCACGGTCATCACCATGCGCAGATCGCCTGCCGCCGGCTGGCGGCGCGCAATGATCTGGTTGCAGCTCTCGTCTATTTCCACCTCCATCGCATTGACGCGATGGTCATCGGCAATGACGCGGTTCATCAACGCCACATCACCGCTGGACAACGCATTAATGGCCAACTGGATCTGGCTCTCCACCAGCCCGCCCATCTGCAGCACGCGGGCGCGCACCGCTTCGAGTTCCGCGTCAAACTGTTTCGAGGTATGTTCGGTGCCCATGGTGCTGCTCCTTCTTGGGAAATAACACGCAGGTAATGCTACCCGCGCGCCGTGAAAGTTTTATTACACGCTGGTGTAGTGTTGCACGCTGTTTGGAACTTATGCCAACGGCCAGCGTTGCGTGTAGGTCGGGTTTCAACCCGACATGTCGGGCTGAAGCCCGGCCTACAAGGGTTCGCACATAATCAGACAGGCTGCTAGGCAACAAGGGTTTGCACCCCGCTCGCCGCGCCAAGCAGCAGCACATCAGCCGGGCGGCGCGCAAACAGCCCGTTGGTGACTACGCCCGCGATATTGTTCAGCGTGGTTTCCAGTTCCACCGGATTCATTATGCGCAGCCCGTACACGTCGAGGATGACGTTGCCGTTATCGGTGGTGAAGCCCTCGCGCAACCGGGGTTGCCCGCCCAGTTTCACCAGTTCGCGCGCCACGTAGCTGCGCGCCATCGGGATCACCTCCACGGGCAGCGGGAACTTGCCGAGCACGTCCACCAGCTTGCTGGCATCGCACACGCAGACAAATTTCTTGCTGGCGGCGGCGACAATTTTTTCGCGCGTCAGCGCACCGCCGCCGCCCTTGACCATGTGCAGGTGGCGCGTAATCTCGTCCGCGCCGTCCACATACACCGGCAGCGCGCCCGCGTCGTTCAGCGACAACACTTCGATGCCGTGCCCCTGGAGGCGCTTCGCCGAAGCCTCGGAACTGGCCACCGCGCCGCGTATCTTGTGCTTGATCTTGCCCAGTTCGTCTATGAAAAAATTGGCGGTGGAGCCGGTGCCCACCCCCACGATGCAATCAACCGGAACATGCGCGATTGCCGCCTGTGCGACCGCGCGCTTCAAATCGTCTTGTGTCATGCCCATACTGTGCCCTTGATAAAATGCGTCTCGCGCATGGATTATTGCAGGAATCGGCGGTTTTAGAAATAGAAACCCTTTCGGGGTTATCGTAAATCCTGCTAATCTTGTACCCGATAATTCATTCACAGGCCAACCATGCAGAGCTACTTGAAACGCATCCTCACCGCCCGCGTCTATGACGTGGCCATCGAAAGCCCGCTGGAAGCCGCACCCTGCCTATCCGCCCGCACCGGCAACAAAATCCTGCTGAAGCGCGAGGACATGCAGCCGGTATTCTCGTTCAAGCTGCGCGGCGCTTACAACAAAATGGCGCACCTTACGCCCGAACAAATCAAGCGCGGCGTGATTACCGCCTCGGCGGGCAATCATGCGCAGGGCGTGGCGCTCAGCGCGCACCGGATGGGCTGCAAGGCGGTCATCGTAATGCCGACCACCACGCCCCAAGTGAAGGTGGACGCGGTGCGCCATTTCGGCCAGCGCGCCGTGGAAATCGTGCTGCATGGCGATAGCTATAACGACGCCTACGGCCATGCGCTGGCGCTGGAAAAAGACAAACAACTCACTTTCGTACACCCGTTTGACGATCCTGACGTGATCGCCGGGCAAGGCACCATCGGCATGGAAATCCTGCGCCAGCACCAGGCTCCCATCCACGCCATCTTCTGCGCCATCGGCGGCGGCGGATTGATCGCGGGCGTAGCGGCTTACATCAAACAGGTTCGCCCGGACATCAAAATCATCGGCGTGCAGACCACCGACTCGGATGCGATGTACCGTTCGCTCAAAGCAAAAAAACGCGTGCAACTGAACGATGTCGGCCTGTTCGCGGATGGCACTGCGGTCAAGCTGGCAGGCGAAGAAACGCTGCGTATCTGCAAAAAGTATGTGGACGAAATCGTGCTCGTGGATACCGATGCCGTGTGCGCGGCCATCAAGGATGTGTTCCAGGACACCCGCTCCATCCTCGAACCATCAGGCGCGCTCGCCGTGGCGGGCGCCAAGCTCTACGCCAAACGCGAACAGATCAAAGGCGAAACGCTGGTCACCGTTTGCAGCGGCGCAAATATGAATTTCGACCGCCTTCGCTTCGTCGCCGAACGCGCCGAGATCGGCGAGCGGCGCGAAGCTATCCTCGCCGTGACCATCCCGGAAACGCCCGGCAGCTTCCGCAAATTCTGCTCGCTGCTCGGCAAACGCAACATCACCGAATTCAACTACCGCTACGCCGATCCAAAGGCGGCGCAGGTGTTTGTCGGCATCCAGGTGCGCGACCAATCGGAAACTGCCGACCTGATAGAAAAACTGCAGCGCAGCAAACTGCCGACGCTCGATCTCTCCGACAACGAAATGGCCAAGCTGCACCTGCGCCACCTGGTCGGTGGCCACGCGCCCGAAGCCAAAGACGAAATAATGTTCCGCTTCGAATTCCCGGAGCGCCCCGGCGCGCTGATGAACTTCCTCAACAGCATGAGCCACAACTGGAACATCAGCCTATTCCACTACCGCAACCACGGCGCGGATTACGGTCGCGTGCTGGTCGGGATGCAAGTGCCGCACCACGACAAGAAGGCGCTGAAAACCTTCCTCGACACGCTCGGCTACCGCTATTGGGACGAGAGCGCCAACCCGGCGTACCGGCTGTTTCTTGGCTAGAATCGCGGCAGCCGCGATTCCGCTGATTTGAGGGTGGCCTTCCCCCGAAAAATCGTCTTCCAAGGGTGACGTAAAATAAACAACCCCGCCCCTTGGGGCGGGGTATTGCGTTCGTTCATCCCGTCATCTTTCGCCGCAAGCGGCGGGGAATTTACCCAAAGAGATTAACGTTATTTTTGGAAAGGAATCTTTACCTACTCTCAAAATCATCGATTGAAAATGCTTGCTTGTGAAGGGCGTCGGCCATTAACGTCTATAAGGGATCGCTTCTTCTGCGGCCTTTGCCTGAATGTCATCAAGATAGATGCGAGTGGCTTATGGCATCAAGAGGAATAACGTCAAGGGGCTGCGCGCTTTTGCGCCGTCCCTCTTGACCGGAAGGTTAGCGTAGTAATCGGCCCCATGCCGCAAATCGCGCCGAAGAAACACGCCGCTCTCCGGATGTGGCAAAGTGGAATGCGGCGCTGCGGAAGACCGGAACAGCAATGGTGCAAATT
>CXWL01000452.1_pt1 | contig 15164 bp, 20 predicted proteins | sample 590931 | NCBI WGS metagenome assembly CXWL01 (sample SAMEA3498368, study PRJEB10139) | groundwater metagenome | biome: water well; material: biofilm material | place: Germany | collected 2015-04-27 | reverse complement strand
TTCGCCCTGAGATTGCCGGAGGGTTCGTTGGTGGTGCGCATGGTTCGACAAGCTGTGCGGCGAATGCCCCTTGCCGCCACCTACCCCTTGCCAATACACCACGAACGGTCTAAATAGTTAAGCTGAAAAATATCCTGCATGAAACCTGCCGTTCCAAAATTATCCCTGGCTGTTCAATACGCCAGTGCTGTGCAGAATGTTCCGACACGCGCTCAGTTCCGTCGTTGGTTCAAGTGCGCGTTGCAACGCGATGTTGCGATCACGTTGCGCATCGTCGATGAAGCGGAGGGTCGTGAGCTGAACAAAAGCTATCGCGGTAAAGATTACGCCACCAATGTGCTGACTTTTGTGTACGACGAAGCGCATCTGTTGTCGGGGGACCTGGTAATCTGCGCGCCCGTTGTTGAGCAAGAAGCCGCAACACAGCACAAAGATTTAACAGCTCACTACGCACACCTCACCATTCACGCCGCACTGCATTTGCAAGGCTATGACCACCTCAACGACGCAGATGCAATTGAAATGGAGGCATTGGAAACTGCACTAATGCTAAAATTGCGTTACCCCAATCCTTATCAGGCAAGTTAAGCACCACAAATGGACGATTCAGAAAGTAGTAGTAAGCCCAGTTTGATGGAACGTCTTTCGGCGTTTTTGCTGCGTGAACCGGAAGACCGTGAGCAGTTGGTTGAGTTGCTGCATTCCGCGTATGACCGCAGCCTGCTAGATGCCGATGCCTTGTCCATGATGGAAGGTGTGTTGCAAGTTTCCGAGCGGCAAGTCCGTGAAATTATGATTCCCCGTGCGCAAATGGATGTCATCGACATCAGCGAGCCGCCAGAAAAATTCATCCCATTTGTTATTGAAACTGCGCACTCGCGCTTCCCCGTTAAAGAAGGCGACAAAGACAACATCATCGGCATTTTATTGGCGAAAGATTTGCTGCGTTATTACGCGGGTGAAGAATTTGATGTGCGCGATATGTTGCGACCCGTGGTGTTTGTGCCGGAATCAAAACGCTTGAATGTGTTGTTGCGCGAGTTTCGCGGCAACCGTAATCACATTGCGCTGGTGGTGGATGAGTATGGCGGTGTATCGGGCATGGTTACCATCGAAGATGTTCTGGAGCAGATTGTTGGCGAGATTGAAGACGAATATGATTTCGACGCTGATGAAGACAACATCATTCTGCAAGCCGACGGCAATTGGCGTGTAAAAGCCGATACCGAAATTGCCGATTTTAATGAGGTGGTCGGTGCGGAATTTAATGACGATGATTGCGATACGGTGGGCGGACTAGTGCTGCATGCCGCCGGGCAATTACCCAAGCGGAGCGATCAAATCCAGATCGGCGAATGGGTCTTTACGGCATTGCATGTCGATAGTCGCAGGCTGTATTCTTTGTTGGTAAAGCGCGAACAAATCGGGGGCAGTGATAAATGACACAAGAGATGCTGTTTGACGAATTTGACCGGGAAGTTTTTTCTGCGGGGCAGGAGATATTCAGATGTGGCGACCTGGGTGATTGCGCTTATCTGGTTGAGGAAGGCACAGTTGAAGTTTTAATCGAAAAAGAGGGCGGCGAACAGCGGATTAAGCTGATTGGCAAAAACGAACTGTTCGGTGAAATCGCTTTAATCGATTATCAGCCGCGCACGGCAACAGTCAGAGCGGTGGAAAGAACCACGCTCGTCCCCATTCCGCGTAAGTTGATGGAGGGTTTGCTGGAGCAGAGCGACCCCGTTTTACGTCACTTATTGCTCATCATTCTGGAGCGTTTCAGGAGCAGAAATGAAGGATCAGCTACTGCAAAAGCCACGGTAGCGATTCCTCCCGAACAAACCGTGCGGCGTAAAGCTTTACAGGGCGAGGCGACGCAGAAATTATCGCTTGCACACGGAATGAAGCGCGCCTTGATGCGTGAAGAATTCGAGCTTTATTACCAACCGATTTGCAATCTTGCGGATGGTCGCATTGCGGGATTTGAAGCATTGATACGCTGGCATCACCCGAAAGACGGGTTGATACCACCCAATGATTTTCTGTGGGTGGCAGAGCAAACGGATTTAATCCATGAATTGGGGTTGTGGACGCTGGAGCGTGCCTGCCGGGATTGGATGGCTCTCAGGCGGCTCACGCATTGCGAAAAGCCGTTCTTCAGCGTCAATTTGTCCGTCGCGCAATTAAACAATGATCATTTGGTCAATGATGTGCAGGCGATCATCACCCATCAACGCATCAATCCCGCAGAGCTCAAGCTGGAGCTAACCGAAACAGTCATGGTAGCGCATCCCGAAGATGCGCTACGCACTATGCAGGGATTGATTAAGTTGGGTTGCAATCTCGCGCTCGATGATTATGGGGCAGGGCATTCCGGCTTAACCAACTTGCAGCGGTATCCGATTAGCACGTTGAAAATTGACCGAATTTTTGTTGATCCCATTTTGGATTCCATGCAAAGCCTAGAGATCGTGCGCTCTTCGGTCGCACTAGCCCACTCTTTGGGCATGAGTGTGGTCGCCGAAGGTGTTGAAACAGAAGAGGTGGGAACGATGCTTAAATCAATGAAGTGTGAATTTGGGCAAGGCTGGTATTTTGGCAGACCTGCGCCATTGCAAGAGCTGGTTACGCGCTATTCAAACAAGTAAGCACGTCCTGTTGGGTTAGTTTTACTGCGTCACAAAAATACATCTTGAAGCCAAACCACATCCTTCCTCAAGGATGTGGTTCTGCATTTGTGACACAGTAAGATTAGAACTGCTCGTTTTCACCCAAGTAACGCCACTGCCCCACTGGCAAATCGCCCAGCTTTACTTTGCCGATACGGATGCGTTTCAGCCCCGTTACTTTTAATCCAACCAATTCACACATGCGGCGTATCTGCCGCTTCTTGCCCTCGCGCAATACAAAGCGTAACTGATCCTCATTCTGCCAAGTCACCTTGGCTTGCTTGAGATATTCACCATCCAATTTGAGACCCTGGCAGAGCAGCGCGAGACCGCTGTCGTCGAGCTTGCCCTGCACACGCACCAGATATTCTTTATCCACGTTGGTGTCTTCACCAATCAGTCGTTTGGCGATACGCCCGTCATTGGTGAGTACCAGCAAGCCCTGTGAGTCAATATCCAAGCGACCTGCGGGGGCAAGACCTAAGTGCTGACTGCGATGAAAGCGGGTCGGTGAGGAGTCTTCAGCCCAACGTGTTTCAGCATCGAACAACACACTGGCGGGTTTGTAACCATGTTCGGCTTGCCCTGAAACATAAGCAATGGGTTTGTTAAGCAATACTGTCACACGTTGCTCTTGGGAATTTTGAGCAGGGGTACGCAAGGTCACTTTTTGTGTCGCATAGACTTTAGTACCGAGCTCGCTGATAGGCAGACCATCCACCTCCACCCAGCCTTTTTCGATGTAAACGTCGGCCTCGCGACGAGAACAGATTCCGAGTTCGGACATGCGTTTTGAAAGACGTATTTTTTCCATAACTTAATTGTGCGGCGTGAAATCAGTAAGGCGCGGATTCTACGCTATTGTCGGGCGGGGACATAAACCCCTGATACTTGATTAGCGTAATGCGCGCCGCATCGGTTATGCTGCAAAGGTTAGATGAAATACCCACATAGAATTTTCCGCATGACTTCTGTCAACAAAAAATACGGCATCGCATTTTTCGCAGGCGCAGCGTGTGTACTTGGTTTCGCGCCATTCGCGATTTATCCGCTATCGGTGCTTGCACTCGCCGCGCTATTTTATTTGTGGCGCAACATTGAATCACCAGCCGATTCAGCAAAAATCGGTTTCGCCTTCGGCTTGGGATTGTTCTGTGTAGGCATCGGCTGGCTGTATATCGCCATGCACGATTACGGTGACATGCCGTCGCTACTCGCGCTACTCGCCACGTTTTTGTTTGCCGCATTTTGGGCATTGCTGCCCGCTCTGGCGGGTTACCTTCAAGCGCGCTTCAAAGTAAGCAACAGCTTGCGCTTGTTGTTGGTGATGCCGGCGACTTGGGTATTAGTCGAATGGTTGCGCGGGTTGTTGTTCACGGGCTTGCCTTGGTTGACGGTAGGCTATGCACACAGCGACAGTCCGTTAGCGGGTTATGCACCTGTGCTGGGTGTGTATGGCGTGTCGCTGGCTGTGGCGGTGAGTGCAGGGCTGTTGGCTTGGTTGTTTGAAGTTCGCTGGAGTAAACAAGGTCAAATTGCCTTGGCATTATTGGTAGTGTTGTGTGTGGGGGGCGCACTCCTTCGAGCCGTAACTTGGACGCAGCCTCAAGGTGAACCGTTCAATGTGGCATTGGTGCAAGGCAACATTGCTCAAGACCTTAAATTCAACGAGAACGCACTGGTTGGCACGTTAGAAAATTATCGAAGGCTGGTGTTGCAAAGCGATGCACGTTTGATTGTGTTGCCCGAAACTGCGCTGCCCTTGCAACGCCACGAACTGCCAGAAAATCTAGTCACACAACTGCGCGATCACGCCAAACAAAATGGCGGCGATGTGTTGATCGGCTCGTTTGTGCGCGATGACAATAATCACTTTTACAACAGCGTGTTTACGCTGGGTTCGGCGCAAGAGCAGCTTTACCGCAAACAACACCTCGTGCCGTTTGGCGAATTTATTCCGTTACGTCCCTTACTGGGCGTGTTCATCAATGAAATACTCAGCATCCCGATGGGCGACCTCACACGCGGAAGCGCGCAGCAAGCCCCGCTCAATGTGGCGGGGCAACAAGTCGCAGTGAACATCTGTTACGAGGACGTGTTTGGCGAAGAAATCATCCGCGCTTTGCCGCACGCCACGTTGCTGGTGAATGTCACCAACGACGCGTGGTATGGAGGCTCACACGCCGCCGAGCAGCACAATCAAATCGCCCAATTCCGTGCCTTGGAAACAGGGCGTATGATGTTGCGCGCCACTAATACGGGTGTGACTTCTATCATTGGCGCGGATGGAAAAGTGTTGCAAAAAATCCCGCAGCATCAGGAAGGCGTGTTGCAAGGTATGGCACAAGGCTATGCGGGCATTACACCGTATGTGCGTTGGGGCAATGCGGCGGTGCTGCTGCTGCTGATAGTCATGCTGACTTACGCGTGGCTACAACGTAAATTATTTCCTCTTCCGCCTGCGGGGGAGAGTTGGGGAGGGGGATGACCTGGGTTTGCTATCTTCTAAAGTGCGCCGACGACACGCTCTATTGCGGCATCACCAACGATCTCGATAAACGCATCGCCGCACATAATGCTGGCGAGGGAGCCAAATACACTCGGTCACGCATCCCGGTGGAGTTGGTGTTTAGTGAGCCTTGCGAAAATCGTTCTGCAGCCTCCAAGCGTGAGGTGCAAATTAAAAAGTTAAAGCGGATAGCAAAGTTATTATTGGTACAGTCTTGCGGCAATGATCAAAATGGATGAGTCATGTAGCCCACATGACGATGAAGAAATGCTATCGTATTAACCGAAATCGACCCTCATTCAATATGCCATGCCATGCCATTTGAAAATCCCTCATCCGAACAAATTCGTCTTTTATTGAAAAGTGTTCACAGCATTGCTGTAATCGGACTTTCACCAAATACGGCGCGCCCCAGTTTTCGCGTGGCAAGTGGCTTGCAAAATGCAGGCTATCGCATCATTCCTGTGCGCCCTTTGGTTGAGCAAGTGTTGGGCGAAAAAGCATTTTCTGATTTGGAAAGCCTGCCAGCATTGCCAGACATCGTAGACGTGTTTCGCGCTTCGGAGCATGTCCCCGCTATCGTCGAAAGCTGTATCAAACTCGGCATCAAAAACCTTTGGCTACAAGAAGGAGTGATACACGAAGCCGCCGCGCAACGCGCCGTCGATGCGGGCATGACGGTGGTGATGAACCGCTGTATGTGGCGTGATTACGTGCAGCTGTGTGACAAGACTACCAAGGAAGTAAGATGAATAAAACGCGCTGCACCTGGCCTGGCAATGATGAGCTGTATCAACGCTACCACGACCAAGAGTGGGGCGTGCCGTTGCACGACGACCAGAAGCTGTTTGAGTTCTTGATTCTGGAAGGGGCGCAAGCGGGGTTGAGCTGGATCACTATTTTGCGCAAGCGAGAGAATTATCGCGACGCTTTTGATGGCTTCGACGCAACCCGCATTGCCCGTTATGATGCGCATAAAATAGAATCGCTGTTGCAAGACGCAGGCATTGTGCGCAACCGTTTGAAAGTGCAATCGACGGTCATCAACGCGCAAAAGTTTCTCGAAGTGCAAAGTGAATTTGGCAGCTTCGATAAATTCATCTGGCAGTTTGTGGATGGCAAGCCAGGGCAAAATGTTTGGCGTAGCTTAAGTGAAATTCCCGCTTCCACGCCTGAATCAGATGCGATGAGCAAAGAACTCAAGCGGCGCGGCTTCAAATTTATCGGCAGCACAATTTGTTACGCGCACATGCAGGCAACGGGGATGGTAAACGACCACACGACAGATTGTTTCAGACACGCAGAACTCAGAGGAAAACGGTGATACTCAAGTTTACGAAAATGCACGGCGCGGGCAACGACTTCGTTGTGCTGGATGGCACGCGCCAAAAAATTGACCTCAGCCCGGAACAAATGCGTTTGCTGGCGGATCGTCGCTTTGGCGTGGGCTGTGACCAAATTTTGTTAGTCGAAAAACCTCAGCATAAAACCGCCGACTTTCGTTATCGCATCTTCAATGCAGATGGTGGTGAAGTGGAACAATGCGGCAATGGTGCGCGCTGTTTCATGCGCTTTGTGTATGACAATAAACTCACCAGCAAGCGTGAAATCACTGTGGAAACCCAATGCGGTTTAATCGTTCCGCGACTCGAAGAAGATGGTCGCGTAACCGTGAATATGGGCGCGCCCATTTTTGAAGCGATACGCGTTCCTTTCACGGGCGGCACTGGCGCAATCAGCGAGCCGCTGGAGGTGGCGGGGCAGACACTGCAAATCAGTACCGTGTCGATGGGCAACCCCCATGCCGTACAAGTTGTCGATGACATTGAGCTTGCGCCCGTCGCAACATTGGGCGCGCTCATCGAAAATCACCCGCGCTTCCCCAATCGGGTCAACGCGGGCTTCATGCAAATCAGGGATCGCCACCACATCAAACTGCGCGTGTATGAACGCGGGGCGGGAGAAACCTTGTCGTGTGGCACAGGCGCATGTGCCGCAGCGGTTGCGGGCATCAGGCTGGGCTTGCTGGATAGTCCCGTCAACGTCGCAACACGTGGCGGCATGTTGTCCATTGCATGGCAAAATAGCGACTCGCCTGTACTGATGACAGGTCCGGCAACAACTGTTTTTTCAGGCGAAATAAATCTATAGGGAGCAACAATGAAACCAGAAGCCGTCGCACAATACCTGCGGGACAACCCGTATTTTTTTGATGACCATATCGAAACGCTCACGCAAATTCAATTGCCGCACCCCCATGGCGGGCGCACCATTTCGTTAAGCGAGCGGCAACTCGTTGCTTTGCGTGACAAAAACAAAGACCTGGAAAAAAAGCTGCGCGAAATGATTGTCTATGCGCAAGAAAACGAAGCCCTGCAACACAAAGTGCATGAGTTCGTCATCGCGTTGTTTGGCGCGCGTGACTTGGCAACCCTGCAAGACATGATCACCTACATGCTGCGCGATATTTTTGCCGTGCCGCACGTTGCCATGCACCTGTGGCAAACCGAGCCGCCCAGCGAAGCAGTGCTGATGTTCGCCGACACCGAAAACCAACCTATCTGTACGCATAACCCTGTTGAAGACACCGCCACTTGGTTTGGCGAACATGCCGCACAGCTGCGCTCATACGCCTATATGACGTTACATGCGGGCAGCGGCACGATAGGCATGTTAGTACTCGCCAGCGAAGACAAAGAGCGTTTTTACCCGGAGATGGGTACGATGTTTTTGCAGCGCATCAGCGAAGTGGTGAGCAGCGCGTTGCATCCGTACCTTGCCGACTAACAATGCCCGATGTGGCTAAACTTACCCTGAAGGTGCAATAACCAACGGGCAATGCGCCTTACGCGGGTTGTTTGAAAAATTTCTTTGCGGAGGTGAGGTGGTATGAGTATGTTTAACTTAATCAACATGCTTGCTGAAGCGAAAGTTGAGTTTGTTTTGGTGGGTGGGCTTGCGGTGGCACTGCATGGCTACCAGCGTGTCACGATGGATGTTGATGTGGTATTGGCAATGGACGCGGATAATCTGCATAAATTTTTGTCTGTAGCTAAAGCGTGTGGTTTACGTCCGACCATACCTGTTGATTTGGATGCGCTGGCTAATCCGAAATTGATTGAGCGGTGGTATCAAGAAAAAGGGATGCTGGCTTTTAGTTTGCGCGGGTCGGAGGCGATGGCGACGGTCATGGATATTTTGGTCAGACCCGTAGTTTCGTTTGACGATTTGCGTCGCGATGCGACGATGGTTAAAGTTGGTTTAATCACTATACCTGTTGCATCGATTGAGCATTTGATTGAGATGAAAACAGGGACAGGGCGCAGCAAGGATTTAATTGATATTGAAGAGTTACGGAAAATTCAGGAATTAAAATGACAACAGCAGAGCAGAATTTTATTTTGTTGCAGGAAATCGAGGCGAACCGTAGGTTTCTCTTGATGGTGTATCAGCAAAATCCCAAGCTGCTGGAAAATGCTGAAGCGCGCATCAAGCAGTTATTTGACAACGCTGCATTGCAAGACAATCCCCCACCGGCAACCGTATAAGCATACACCTCAGCAGAGTACATTATGCCCCGTCGCGCCCGCCTCGCCATCCCCGGCATCCCTTGGCACATCATCCAGCGCGGCAACAACCGTTCCGTGTGCTTTCACGCCGAAGAAGACTTCCAGTTCTACCTGCATTACCTGCAAGAATTCGCCACCCAGCTTGGCTGCGCCATCCACGCCTACGTGCTGATGACCAACCACGTTCACCTGCTGCTCACCCCGCAGCAAGCTGACAGCGCATCCCTGCTGATGAAACACTTGGGGCAACGCTACGTGCAATACATCAACCGAACCTACCGGCGTAGTGGCACATTATGGGAAGGACGGTTTCGCTCCTGCCTCACCCAAACCGAAGACTACGTGCTGGCGTGTTATCGCTACATCGAACTCAACCCCGTGCGCGCGGGCATGGTCAACCAGCCGCAGGACTATCGCTGGTCCAGCTACCACAGCAACGCACTGGGCAAAGCCAGCAGCCTCATTACTCCGCATGACCAATACCAACGTATCGCAGCAGATGAGAAGGCTCGACTAACCGCCTACCGCGCCTTATTCAAAGCACATCTCGATGAAGAAATCGTCGGACAAATACGCAGTGCCACCAACGGCAACTTTGCCTTGGGCGGTGAACGGTTTCAGCGTGAGATTGAAGCAGTGCTGGGCAGAAGAGCCAGTCGCGGACAAGCCGGCAGACCCGCCACCGGCGCAACCGATGCAGAGAATCGGCTAGACCTGCTTTGATGTCGGCTTGACGGAGCTAGGCTGGCTGGTTAAGGTGGGACACTGTTTCTATGTTCATGGTCGGGAGGCGAGGTGAATGAATGCGCAATCTTTGCAGAAAAACGTGGTCCTATATCTTCAAAAAGCAGTAATGTATGGTTGCAGGCACGGTAGCTTGCTTGGTCTTTAGGTCATTGTAGCAAGAACCTGTGGGACAGCCGATAGCACCGTGCCTGATTTCCTTAAACCCGAACAGTTGTCTGGGACGTAGTCATACCGCGATCCCGTATCCGTAAGAATGGGAGACGAAATCATGCAAACCGAAAATCACGCAGAACAATTTGTAGGCATCGACATCAGTAAAACTTACCTTGATATTGGCACGTATCCTCTAACACACGAACAACGCCTCGATAATAACGAGGCCGGAAGAGCATTAGCTGTACAGGCTTTGCTGAAGCTGAAGCCGACACTGATTGTCGTCGAAGCGACGGGCGGTTATGAAACACCCCTTGTGGCCGCAATCTCGGCAAGTGGCTTAAGCGTTGCCGTTATCAACCCCCGACAAGGGCGTGACTTTGCCAAAGCCATCGGCGTACTGACCAAAACAGATCGGGTGGACGCGCAGGTACTTGCCCGTTTTGCACAAGCTGTCCGCCCCGAAGCACGCCCGCAGCCGTCAGCGGAAACCGCCGAGCTCGCCGCGTTGCTCACACGTCGTCGCCAGATTATTGAAATGATCACTGCCGAGAACAATCGGCTGCATATGGCTGTACTGCCGGTGGCTAAAGACATCCGAAAACACATTGCTTGGCTTGGAAAATGTTTGAAATCCGCAGACGAAGACTTGGACGGCATGGTGCGCCAAAGCCACGCGTGGGAGCACAGGGTAGAGTTGATGACTTCGGTGCCAGGCATGGGGCGAGTGACGGCGGTTGCATTGCTTGCGCAGCTACCGGAGTTGGGGGAGCTTGGCACGAGAGAGATCAGTGGGCTGGTAGGTGTATGCCCATACAGTAGGGACAGCGGTTCAATGCGCGGGCGGCGTGCTATCTGGGGCGGGCGAAGCGCGGTACGAGCCGCGTTGTACATGGCGGCACTGGTAGGCAGTCGCCACAACCCGATACTCAAAGCTTTCTATCAACGGCTCGTGGCATCAGGTAAGCCCAAGAAGGTGGCGTTGGTCGCCTGTATGCGTAAGCTGCTGGTGATCTTGAACGCAATGGTGAAACACAATCAGGAGTGGCACTATGAGCCCGCCTAAATCGCTTGCTCAGTGGGATGTATCAAGACAGTTGCTGTCCCCTATTACCGTCTGTCCCCCATTACCTGATGATGATGCGGCAATTTACTCTTAAGGTGTAACGAAGCGCAAGCAAACGATGATTAAACCGCCTGCCCTGCCGCATACCCTGAAGCCCACGCCCACTGGAAGTTATAGCCGCCCAACCAGCCCGTGACATCGACCACTTCGCCAATAAAATACAGTCCCGACACGTCGTTGCATTCCATGGTTTTGGAAGATAACGCGCGGGTGTCGATGCCGCCGCAGGTAACTTCGGCTTTGGTGTAACCCATCGTGCCAGATGGCGTGATTTGCCAATCGTGCAACGCGGCGGCAATTTGTTTGCGCTGTTTGTCGTTGTATTGGTTGAGCGGTTTGTTTTCAATTTTGGCGGTCTCGACCAATTGCGCACACCACACATCGGCGAAGCTTTTGGCAAACCAAGTAGTGAGAAAATTACTCAACAGTTTTTTGCTGGCTTTGTTTTCGGTCAACACGGTTTCCATATCGGCATCGGGCAGCATGTTGATGTGCAGCGGTGTGCCGTGTTGCCAATAGGACGAGGCTTGCAAGATGGCTGGGCCGCTCAAACCGCGATGGGTGACCAGCACGTTTTCGCGGAACGATTGTTTACCCGCGCTGACAATGGCATCGAACGACACGCCCGTTAATTCAGAGTAAGGTTTCCAATCATTCGGCGCAAACGTCAGCGGGACTAAGCCCGCTTTAAGCTTGGTGATGGGTATGCCGAACTGCTCGGCAACGTGGTAACCATAAGGGGTTGCGCCCGTTTTGGGGATGGACAAACCGCCCGTGGCAATGACTAAAGAAGCCGCCTCAAACTCGCCACGCGAGGTGGTGACGTAAAACTTGGCCTTCTTGCCCAAGCCTTGCTCGGCGGTGTAAGGCATGTGTTTAATTTCCTCGACTTCGCAGCTCATAAAACGCTTCACCCCTGCCGTCTCGCATTCGCTGCGCAGCATGGTAATCACCGCATCGGATTCGTCATCGCAAAATAATTGCCCTAAGGTTTTTTCATGGAAAGTGATGTTGTGCTTTTGCAGCAGCGCGATGAAATCGTTCGGTGTGTAACGTGCCAATGCCGAGCGGCAAAAGTTTGGATTTTCGGAAATGAAATTTTCCGGTTTGGTATTGATGTTGGTGAAGTTGCACCGCCCCCCACCTGAAATACGAATTTTCTCCGCGAGTTTCTTGGAGTGATCGAGCAACACCACAGAACGCCCGCGCTGCCCAGCCTGCAAGGCACACATCATGCCCGCCGCACCCGAACCGATAATAATTACATCTGCTTTCATCTTAATAATTCCATAGTGACTTGGTTTTGACATACACCCGTTTTTTCAAACAGGCTGATATTTTGTAGCGTGGTTTGCGCGATGCTGGATAACGCTTCTTGGGTGAAGAATCCCTGATGCCCGGTAATAATCACATTGGGAAAGGTGAGCAGCCGCTCGAACGTATCATCTTGAATCACCTGATTAGATAAATCCTGAAAGAACAGATCTCCTTCCTGCTCATACACATCCAACCCAAGATAGCCGATTTTGCACGACTTCAGCCCTGCGATCACCGCCGCCGTATCAATCACCGCACCACGGCTGGTATTGATAATCATCACGCCCGTTTTCATTTGCGCCACTGCCGCCGCGTTGATGAGATGCAACGATTGCTGGTTAAGCGGAGTATGCAGGGTAATGATGTCGCTAGCTGCGTAGAGTTGTTGCAACGACACATACTCTACACCTAAGCTTAGGCATCCAGAATTAGGTTGCGGATCATACGCGATTAGCCGACAACCAAAACCATGCAGTATTCCAGCCACAGCAGCACCTATCCTTCCCGTGCCGATGATGCCTACGGTCTTGCCGCGCAATTCGAAGCCCAGCAAACCTTCCAACGCGAAGTTACCATCACGCACTCGATTGTAAGCCCGAGGAATCTTGCGATTTAGTGCCATCATCAAAGCAACACTATGTTCTGCTACAGAGTGTGGCGAGTAGGCAGGTACACGCACAACTTTCAAACCCAAGTCACTCGCGGCTTGCACATCTACATTATTGAAACCCGCACAGCGCAGAGCGATCAAACGCGTGCCTTGTTCTGCAAGGCTAGTTAACACAGCCGCATTCAAGGTATCGTTGACGAACACGCACACAGCAGGAAATCCGGCCACCATGTGCCGCGTTTCCTCGTTTAAGTGCGCATCAAAAAAGGTCAGTTCGTGAGCAAAATCACGATTGGCTTCTAAGAAGAATTTACGATCATAAGGTTGCGTGCTGCAAATGGCGATTTTCATGCTGTGTTTTCTAGCTTATTCCACAAGCAGGCGTTTTTGCTGGTCTTGTCGAGGTCTTTCATTTGCTGTGCATGGGCGGCCAACTCCTCATCAGTGGGTTGCAATACTCGCAGCTGCGGACGCGAACCATCAGTATTCAACACCGCCATTTTTCGCACAGCGGGCGCGTCATCGTCGCCGAGAAAACTATGCTGCCCGCGTGTCATGGCGAAATACACTTCGGCGAGCAATTCGGTATCCAGCAACGCACCGTGCAGGGTGCGGTGCGTGTTATCGATTTCATAACGGCTGCACAGCGCATCCAAACTATTCTTCTTGCCTGGGTGCATTTCGCGCGCCAGTTTTAGTGTATCGACAATCTCGTTTTGCAAAGCGGGTAGTCCCAACAAACCGAGTTCGTGATTCAAGAATCCCATATCGAACGGCGCGTTGTGAATCAACAATTCTGCACCATCGATAAATTCCAAGAAGCTCGTGGCAACATCGGCAAACTTGGCTTCGTTCTGCAAACGTTCATAAGTCAAGCCATGCACAGCTGCCGCGCCGGCATCAATCTCGCGCTCAGGGTTCAGGTATCGGTGGAAGCGGCGCAAAGAAACTTTCCTGCCCTCCAACTCAATCGCGGCAAGCTCAATAACGCGGTGTCCCTCTTTGGGATTAAGTCCCGTTGTTTCCGTATCCAACACGATTCTACGCATGACGCTTCTCCGATTTTTCCAGCATGGCTTCCACACCCAAATTCGCCAAGGCATCGGCACGCTCGTTGCCTTCGTGTCCGTTATGCCCTTTAACCCAAACCCATTCAATGTCGTGCTGTGCGACCAGCGCGTCCAATCTGCGCCACAAGTCCTCATTCTTGACAGGCTTCTTGTCGGCGGTTTTCCATCCGCGCTTTTTCCAGCCTTCCAGCCATTCAGTCATGCCTTGCAGCACGTATTTTGAATCGGTATGCAGGCGAATTTTGCAGCGGCGGGTTAACACTTCCAACGCGGAAATTGCACCCATCAACTCCATACGATTATTGGTGGTGTGCGGCTCGCCGCCAAATAACTCGCGCTCCACCCCTTTGTTGCGCAACAACGCGCCCCAACCGCCCACACCAGGGTTGCCTTTGCATGCACCATCGGTAAAAATTTCAGTGACTGCTTGGCTCATCTCGCTGCGTATCCTTGTTATTCAGCTTGGGCGTGGCAGGCAATAATTTGCTCACCAGCCCGTTATTCCATTTCGGTTTAATCAAACGCATTCCGGGTACACGTTTAATCGCGTGTAAAAAATACACCCCGCCACTCACCGCCCACCAGCGATCACTCGCCGATTCCATATAGGTAAACCGCTCCAACCATTTGCGCTGCTGAAACGGTGGCACATACGCGGTAAAACTCTCGCCCACCACTTCAAACCCCAACAACGCCAGCCAGTCCTTAAGCCTTGCCAGCGCAATAAATTCACCGCACCATGGATAACCCCACTTCTTTTGCCAAGCGCGGTTTACGCCCCATAAGCTGAGCGGATTAAAGCCACTGATGATTAAATTTCCTTCAGGCATCAACACGCGCTCCACCTCGCGCAAAATCTGATGCGGCTCTTTAGTAAATTCCAAAATATGGGGTAACAACAACAAATCAAAGCTGTCGCAAGCGAAAGGAAGTTCCGTTTTAAGAAACGACACCTGACCGTTATTCAAGCGTAACGGCATTCTGCTGGCTCGCAGAAAATCATAGTCGGGTGAGCCGAGTTGCAACGCGTTAAATCCAAACAAATCACTTACCGCGCGATCAAAATAACCCTGCTCACGGCTCAACACGTAGTCGCCCTGCGGCGTAGCAAACCACTCGCCCAAACTTTGAGCCGTTACCTTACAATTCGGCATTGCTTAATGTCTCCAAACATCATGTTCAACATTACAGCTATTCCTGCTTTTCAAGACAATTACATCTGGGCAATTCACGATGGGAAACACGCTGCCGTCGTTGATCCCGGTGATGCGATACCCGTGTTGGAATTTTTGACTGTGCGCCACCTAAAATTAACCGCCATTTTATGCACGCATCGACACAATGACCATATCGGCGGCATCGCAAAACTGCGCGCAGAATACCACGTGCCAGTG
>CXWL01046078.1_pt1 | contig 15165 bp, 16 predicted proteins | sample 590931 | NCBI WGS metagenome assembly CXWL01 (sample SAMEA3498368, study PRJEB10139) | groundwater metagenome | biome: water well; material: biofilm material | place: Germany | collected 2015-04-27 | reverse complement strand
GAAGAAGACCAGCCGCGACAGGTACCGCGGCACTCCTTCGCTCACCAGGCGGTGCACCTCCACCCCTCCGACGTCGGGCATCGTCATGTCGCAGAGAACGAGGTCATAGTTTTCTTCGCCCAAAAGCCGCTCCATCACTTTGGTGGCGTCACTTTCCGTCGAGATTCGGTGCTCGGCTTTCAGCAGCCGCGCAATCGCGGTCAGAAACAGCGGGTCGTCATCGATGATCAAAACGTGCGCTCGCGCGGGGCGCGGCGCTTGCTCGGCAGACACGTGAGGCCTCCAACGAAAACTTCACAACATCTCCAGTGCAACCGGCAGACCAGCGCCAGATGCTTGGAAGATCGCGTGCGCTACCGGGTCATTCGCGCACACCGAGTCACCCGCGACCCCACGCTTGGAAATGGCTCGAAAAGGTGCCAGGCACTTTGTACTTCAGTACTTCAATGTTATTTCAAGGCTTTAGATGATCAGAGATCTCTTGGCCCCCTTCTGCTACGGTTGGCACGACTTTTGAGGCCCGAGGGGCCAGAGGCGAACATCACCGATGGGGATGGAACTCAAGCAGAGCCTCAAACTCTCCCAGCAGCTGGTGATGACTCCACAGTTGCAACAAGCGATCAAGCTTCTGCAACTCGGCCGCATGGAATTGCTGGAGCAGGTCCGGGAGGAGATGGACCAAAACCCGCTCCTCGAACAGCCCGACGACACCGTTGAGGGCGACATGGCCGACAAGGCCCCCGGCGAGGCGTCGCTCGAAGCCGCCAACCTCGAATTGCCGCCCGACTCGGAGCCGAAAGTTTCCGAAACCGCCCAAGAAGTGGTGGCCGACAGCAACAACCCGGCCGAAATCGACTGGGACGCGTACCTCAACAGCTACCAGTTCAACGAGCCCACCACCGCTTCGAACAAAGGCAGCGTCGCCAGCGAAGACATGCCTTCACTCGAAGGCACCCTGGTTCGCAAAGAAGACCTGGTGGAGCACCTGGCCGCGCAGTTGGGCATGCTCAAGCTCAACGACGCCGAGCGCCGGGTGGCGATGCTGATTCTGGGCAACCTGGACGATGAGGGGTACCTCAAGTTCGCCGAAATCGAGGGCGACCCGCTGATTCACCTCGCGAGTGAAGCCGACGTGCCGATGGCGGTGGCCGAAAAGACGCTGCGCCGCATTCAGGCGCTCGACCCCAAAGGCTGCGCTTCACGCGATTTGCAGGAGTGCTTGCAGATGCAGGCCCAGGCGTTGCACGACCCGCGCGCTTCGCTTTTGGGAACGCTGCTTAAGAAGCACATGAAGTTTTTGGAGTCGAAGAATTACCCCGCCATCGCCAAAGACCTGAAGCTGCCGCTGGAAGAAGTGGTGGAAACGGCGAAGCTCTTGGCCAAGCTCGACCCCAAGCCGGGCCGTAACTTCTCGGGTGATGACGCGCAGTACATCACCCCCGACGTCTTCATCTACAAAATGGGCGTCGACTACACGGTGGTGCTCAACGACGACGGCCTCTCGAAGCTGCGTATCTCGGGCGCGTACCGGCAGGCCCTGCGCAACGGGCAGATACCGTCGGGGCAGACCAAAGAATTCGTGCAAGAAAAGCTGCGCAGCGCGATGTGGCTCATTCGCTCCATTCACCAGCGCCAGCGCACCATCTACAAAGTCACCGAGTCGATAGTGAAGTTTCAGCGCGACTTCTTGGACAAAGGCATCGCCTTCTTGAAGCCGCTCATCTTGCGCGACGTGGCCGAAGACATCAGCATGCACGAGTCGACGGTCTCGCGGGTCACCACCAACAAGTACGTGCACACCCCGCAGGGCATCTTCGAGCTCAAGTACTTCTTCAATTCCTCTATCGCGCGAACCTCGGGCGATGACATCGCTTCAGAAGCGGTGAAGAACCACATTCAGAAGATTGTCACCTCCGAAGACACCAAAAACCCGTACTCCGACCAAAAAATTGTCGAGCTGTTGCGCAGCCAGGGTATTGAAATCGCTCGACGAACCGTCGCCAAATACCGTGAGGTGTTGGGCGTTTTGCCAAGCAGCAAGCGCAAAAAATATTTCTAAGCGCTATCCTCATCGCCAGGAGCGGAACTCACCGTGGCCACGCGCACCATTCTCATTGTCGAAGATGACAAGTTCGCACGGGTTTTCCTTAGAGACTGTCTCGCCGAGCTCAACTGCCGCATCGAAGAGGCGGTCGATGGCGACGAGGCACTCGCCAAAATCGCCCTGGTGACGCCTGACCTGGTGCTGCTCGACCTGGTGATGCCCAAGCGCAGCGGGCTAGAGGTGCTTAAAGAAGTGCGGGCCGCGGCGCCGACGCCTCCCATTCTGGTGGTGAGCAGCCTCGACACCGAGAAGCTGATGAAGCAGGCCTTCGAGGCCGGCGCCAACGGCTACATTTCAAAACCCTTCGCGCCCATCGAGGTACTGACCGCCGTGCGCCGCGAGCTGGAGGCCCTCAAGTGAGCGACTACTGGCTCAGCGATGTCGAGCACCGGGTGCTGGGGCCGATTGGGTTGGAAGTGCTGCAAGACCTGGCCGAGGCCGGCAAGCTGACCCAGATTCGTTCGGTCTCTCGCGACGGCCGCACCTTTCACCCGGTGCAGAAGTTTCCCGAGGTGGTGTCGGCGATTGGCCCCCGCAGCGCCTCCGAGACCGCCCAGTCACAGATGGACGCGCTGGAGCGGGTGCTCAAGTACCTGGCCACCATTCGCAAGCAATCGGCCCATGAGGTGTTTCGGGTAGTGCCGGGCGCCCCGTTGGACCAGTACCGTGGGGCCTTCTTTTCCATCATCAAACGTTTTTACCCCGATCGTCTCCCACCTGAGACGACACCGGAGCTACGCCGCGCCTGTCAGGAGGTGTTCTTGAAGTTGGCGGCACTGATCACCGAAGTCGAAAAGTCGCGCCGATAACGCTGGTTTCACTTATTACGGAGGGATTCATGCAACTGAACATCACTTTCCGCCACCTCGACCCAATCGATTCGTTGAAAAACTACGCCCGCGAAAAAGTCGACCGCGCGCACAAGTACCTCGATACGGCCGGAGAGGCGCATGTGGTGCTTTCATTGGAACGCCACCTCCACCACGCTGACATCACCATCACTTCGGGGGCCTTCGTGTTGCGAGGCCGTGAGAAGAGTGAAGACATGTACGCGTCAATCGATCTGGCGATGGACAAGATTGAACGCCAGCTGCGCCGCTACAAAGAGCGGCTCAAGCACCACCATGGCCGCGACCGCGTGCATCACCGCGCGGGCTTGGTCGCCAACCACATGAAGATTCGGCACGACGTGGTCGAATTGCTCGACCCCGAAAAGTCGCCCAACCCGGGCGAAGCCACGCCACGGGTAATTCGTTCCAACGAGTTCTTGGCCAAGCCGATGCTGATTGAAGAAGCCATCATGCAGATGGACCTGATGAACAACGACTTCTTGGTGTTCACCAACGCCCAGTCTCACGAGATGAACGTGGTCTACCGGCGCAAAGACGGCCACTACGGCCTGATTGAAGCCAGCGCGCTCAGAACCACCCAGGCGAACGTCGCGTAGCACCTGACGGTCAACTCTCGAAACGCCGCAGTGCAGGGCTTGCCGGTGGAAATGCATCAGGTAGGGGAACAACGCACCTTGCGCTTGTTCAGAGCCTTCGGTATGTGCCGCGCCTGTGAAAATCGCTGAGTTCCTCAAGCCTCAGGCCGTGATCTCTCACCTCGCGGCGACGAGTAAGCCTGATGTCTTGAGAGAACTCTCGAGCAGTCTGGCGAACGCGAACCCACCGGTCACGTTGCAGCGCATCAGTCAGGTGTTGGAAGAGCGTGAGCGGTTGGGTTCCACCGGCATCGGCGAAGGGGTGGCGATTCCCCACGGTAAGTTGGCCGGGCTGCCCGCGTTGTCAGCCAGCTTCGGCGTCTCGCGCGAGGGCATCGACTTCGAGTCCATCGACGGCAAACGTACTCACCTGTTCTTCGCCCTGGTGGCTCCTGAGAATTCGGCGGGGCTGCATTTAAAGGCGCTCGCGCGCATTTCACGGTTGTTCAAGAACGCGCGCTTTCGCGACGCGATTATCGAGGCGAAGACGGCTCCAGAAATCTATGAGCTGATCGCCCAAGAAGACGCGAAGGCCTGACGAAGCTGAAGGTCTACCCCAACGTCTTGGCATAGAGCGCCCAGCCGGCCACACCCAAGAAAATCGCCGCATCGAGCATCAACGGCATGTCTGAGAGCAGCACTTTTTCAGGCGAGCCTCCCAGGTTCTTTTTGTGCACCAGGTACAGGTAGCGAAACACGCCGTACACCACGCAGGGCACTGTGAACTTGAGCCCATCATTGCCGACGTGATCCACCGTCTCTTTCGACACTGTGTAAAGGCCGTACGCGAGAATCGTGCACGCCGCGCTGATGGACATCATCTGGTCCAACATCGGCAGCGTGTATTCATCGAGATTCGCCCGGTGCGCTCCCGCGCCCTCTTCGAGCGACCACAGCTCGTGCCGCCGCTTGGCGAAGCCCAAGAAGACCGCGCCCAACAGCGTGCATAGAAACAACCAGTTCGAGACCTGCACCGAAATCGCCATCGCGCCGGCGAAGACCCGCAAGATGAACCCGGCGGCAATCGCCATCACGTCGAGAATCACCGTCTTCTTCAAGAAGGGCGTGTAGACAAGCTGCAGCGCGATGTAAGCCGCTCCCACCGCGAAGAACGAGAGGCCCAAGGTGTAGCCCCAGACCGCCGCGCCGCCCCAGAGCACCACCACCATCACCGCCGCCATCACGCCACTCAAGTGGCCCGCGGCAATTGGGCGCAGCCGCTTCTCGGGGTGCAACCGGTCTTTGTCGCGGTCGACCCAATCGTTGACCAGGTACACGCCGCTGGCGAGCATGCAGAACACCAGCACCGCCTGCACCGAGCGCCAGGCCAAATCGTCTTTAAAAATACCCTTGGCGAACAGCAACGGCACCAAGATCACCGCGTTCTTCGTCCACTGCTTGGGGCGAAGCGCCTTCACCACCACGAGGGGAAAAGGGGGACGCGCGCTGATGCTCGCCGCGGTCACTATTTCCGTCCGACTCCGTAGTACGTGAAGCCCTGCTCACGCATACGCGCCGGGTCGTAGATGTTGCGACCGTCGAAGATGACTGGCGCCTTGAGTAGCCCCTTCATGCGCGGCACATCGGGGTGGCGAAACTCGTTCCACTCGGTGACGACGAAGAGCGCGTCGGCTTCTTTGAGCGCGTCGTAAGGAGTGGCGGCGAAAGCGACGCGGTCTTTGAAGCGCCGCTGCGCGACTTCCATCGCCACCGGGTCGTGCACTTGCACCCGGGCTCCTTTGCCCAACAGGGCCTCAATCAACACCACCGCGGGCGCTTCACGCATGTCATCGGTGCGCGGCTTGAAGGCCAAGCCCCACACCGCGAAAGTCTTGCCATGAAGGTCACCGAAGTGCTTCACCGCCTTCTTGAGCAGCAGCTGCTTCTGCCGCTCGTTGGTGCGGTCCACGGCGCGCAAGAGGTCGAATTCCACGCCTTGCTCGCGGGCCAGCGCCGAGAGCGCTTTCACATCTTTCGGAAAGCAGCTGCCTCCGTAACCGACGCCGGGAAACAAGAACGGGTAACCGATGCGGCTGTCAGCGCCCATGCCCTTGCGTACCCAGTTGACGTCGGCTCCGACCATTTCGCAGATGGCAGCGATGTCGTTCATGAACGAAATGCGGGTGGCGAGCATGGCGTTGGCGGCGTACTTGGTGAGCTCGGCGGACCGTACGTCCATCACCAGAATCGGGTTCTCGGTACGCACGAAGGGGGCGTAGAGCTCGCCCATCAGCGCCTTCGCCTTCTCTGAATCGCTGCCGATGACGACGCGGTCTGGCTTCAAGAAGTCGTCGAGGGCGGCGCCTTCTTTCAAGAACTCAGGGTTGGAGACGACATCGAAAGGCTGCTTCGTTTCCTTGGCGATGGCGGCCTTCACCTTGTCAGCGGTACCCACGGGCACGGTGCTCTTGTTCACCACCACCGCGTACCCAGTGAGCGCGCGGCCAATTTGCTCGGCGGCGGCAATCACATATTTCAGGTCGGCGTCGCCGGTTTCACCTTCGGGAGTACCCACCGCGATGAACACCGCGTGCGCCCCTGCCACCGCGGGCCCGAGCTCGGTCGAAAAGCCAAGGCGCTTTTCTTTGATGTTGCGCGCCACCAACTCGCTCAACCCCGGCTCATAGATGGGTATCTCGCCGCCTTTGAGCTTGGCGATCTTCGCTTCGTCGATGTCTACGCAAGTGACGTCGTTGCCCGAGTCGGCAAAGCAGGTGCCTGCCACCAAGCCGACATAGCCCGTTCCAATGACTGCAATCTTCATAGAGGGGGCGGCACCCTAGCCAAATGTCTCGCCGGCCGCCAACAGGCTAGGTGAGTCTTCTTTGCTTCTGGCGCCGACCACGCCGCGCCAGTCGCTACCCGCCCGAGAGCAAGCGGCGCAGCGCTTCTTCGCCCTTGAATTCTTGCGTGCGGCCCACGTGCGCCAAGGGCGCGACCAGCAACCGTTCCACCAGTTCGCGCGTCACAGTCGCCAGTTTCGGCTTGAAGGGAGCGACGAGGGGCTCGCTCTCGGGAAACAGCGCTGCCACCACGCTCAGTGACGCGAACAGCGCCCGTTCAGCGCCCCAGGCCTGCGCGCGCTCGAGCACCACGTCGGGTTTGGGAGGGCGCGAGTACGGCCCACCCAGCGACGGCACCCCGGCCACCAACTCGCGCAGGTCGACGAATTCAATCATCGGCACTTCATAGCCACGGCGCGCCTGACTCACAGTGTGGAAGAGCAGCGCATCTTCCAAATCGAGCCGGTACAGCGACGGGCCATACACCTTCATTGGCAATGCGCGTTCGAAGAGCCCGGCTTGCTGCGGCCCGCCATCGAGCGCTTCGCCGTAGAGAAAAATCTGCGTGCGCCCATCGGAAAGCACCGCGGTCGCGTTCCTCGCCTCGGGCGGCACTTCGGCCTCGGGCTTGAACTCGGCGGTCTTCATGAAGCCGGCGAAGCCCTCCACATCACCTTTGGGTAAGAGCAGCTCAAGCTCGGCCACAGGGCGAAAGGCGATGTGGGGGTAGACGCATTCGGCGAAGCAGCCTGCGCCCAAGAGGATGACCTGACGGCCTTGGAGTTCGTCGACCGAGCGCTTGAAGTTCACCAGCTTCATCACGTTGTCGTTGAGGCTGCCTTGGTAGATGGAAAGCAGCCGGTCGCGCGCCCACTGGGGTGCACCCGCTCCGCCCAACCGGTACTCCAAGTTGTACGCGGCCAGCGGTGCCAGACCCTGCGCCACTGCCCAATTGACGTACGCGTCCCAGGGGGCGCCGCGCAGATCGACCCGCTTCGGCTCGAAGGTGGAAAGTGCGCGAAAGATGTCAGCCAGAGTGGCGCTCGTCACCCCAATGCTCCTAAGACGCCTCGTCACGGTTCGCAACATGACGACACTCTCGATAGTGATTCCTTACCTGCCGCCCCGCGCTGGCCTCGCGCATGCGCTGCGTGAGCAGCTCGCTTCCCATGCCGATATCGAAGTGCTGCTGGCGGCCGAAGGCGACAAGGCCCACCCGGTCTTCGCCCAACAGCTCAAGCTCGCCCAGGGCGAGGTGGTGGTGGTGCAGGAAGCTGACGAGCGCTACCCGCTGCAAGGCTGGGAAGAGCTGACGAAGCCGATTCGCGACGGCAAAGCAGACATCGTGCTCGGGCAACGTACCAACGCCAGCTGGGCAGAACGTGCGCTCGGCGCGCTCGGGCAGCCGTTGATGTCGCCGCACCTGGGCGACCCCTTTACGGGCCAGCGCGCCTTTCACCGCTCGGTACTCGACGCCTTTTCAATTCAAGAGCACGGCAGCGCGCGCACCGTGGAGCTGATGATGAAGGCCACCGCCGAAAAGTACCGCGTGGCCACGGTGCCAGTGTCGCTTACCCAAGGCGCGCCTCCTTCTACCGCGGAGCTCGCACCCGCGGTGGCGGTGGTCGGCCAGTACTTGCTCGGCCGCGACGACCAGGACAATCAACACCCAGGCTACACCTCGCTATCGCGCATGGAATCAGGAGCGCCGCGTTACAACGCGTGGTTGGGGCAGAAGTTTCGCGAGCATGCCGGCAGCCGGGTGCTCGAAGTCGGAGCCGGTCTGGGCACCATCACCGAGCAGCTTGTCGAGGGCCGCGAGCGCATCGTCGCGTTGGAAGCTGACCCGTTTTATGTGCGCCGGTTGAACAACCGCTTTCGCGGCTTGAGCCAGGTCAGCATCGTCGCCTCGAAGCTCGAAGGGGCGGACCTGGGGAAGTTGAAGGCCGAGAAGTGCGACACCGTGGTGCTATCGAACGTGCTCGAGCACATTGAAGACGATGCCGAAGCGGTGCGGAAGTTCGCCGCGCTCCTGCCACCCAATGGCCGCCTGCTCATTCTCGTGCCCGCCCTGCCCGTGCTCTTCGGCGCGATGGACGAAGCGGTGGGTCACTACCGCCGCTACACCGAGCCCACGCTGCGCAGAGTGATTACGGAGAATGGCTTCTCACTCGAAAAAATGGAGTGGATGAACCTGCTCGGCATACCGGGCTGGTTTTTGAACGGCCGCATCTTCAAGCGCACCGCGGTGCCGGCGCTGCAGCTGCGTATCTATGACCGCATCGCTCCGCTGTGGGCGAAGTTGGAAGCACGGGTGCCACTGCCTGTGGGGCAGAGTCTCTTCGCTTTGGCGAAGCGTAACCAACTGTAACCTCAGGTTCTATTGACGAGAAAGGCTCCGGGGTTGGCCAGTTGCACCTATACCACTTATATTACCCACATGGCTCAACTCACCCTCTACATTCCCGATGCGCTCGAGAAGGAACTTCGCCGCGCAGCCCGTCGCGCAAAGAAGAGTCTGTCCGCATACATGGTTGAGCTTGCCGGCAAGCGACTCAAACCTGGGCAATGGCCGAAATCATTTTCCGACACCTTTGGCAGCTGGGTTGGTGACTTTCCTGAGATTGAGCAGCTGCCCGTTCAGCACCGAGAAGACTTCTGAGCTGGTTGCTCGATACGAACGTCTGCATCGCTTGGCTAACTGGGGCAGAGCCCCCACTGCGCGAGCGTCTTCTTTCCATTCCCTATGGCGACGTTTACCTCTGCTCGATTGTAAAGGCCGAGCTCCTTTATGGCGCGCGCAAGAGCACCCGCGTGGACGAAAACCTCGAGCAGCTCGATTCATTCTTTCATGTCTTACCGTCGTTGCCATTCGACGACGCCGCTGCCGCGCATTACGGCTTGGTGCGGGCACAACTCCAACGAAGTGGCTCGATGATCGGCTCGAATGACTTGTTCATCGCTGCTACCGCGCTCGGCAACGACGTGACGCTGGTGACGCGAAACGAAAACGAGTTTCGCCGCGTCGTCGGCTTACGCGTCGAAGTCTGGTAGCTCTCTTGCTCACCGGCTCGGCCGCTTCAGCCCCAGTCGCCCCATGCGGTACACCAGCGTGCGCCGCGGCAACCCCAACCGCACCGCCGCCGCGCTCACGTTCCACCGCGTGCGCGCCAGCGCCTCCAAAACCAATTCTCGCTCCGCCGCCGTCAACGCCCCGCGCACGCTCTGCGCTCCCAATTCGCGCGTGAGCGGCAACGGCAACGCGTCTTGCCCGATTTCGTCGCGCAAGGCCGAACGCGCCGCGCGGTGAATCACATTCTTGAGCTCGCGCACGTTGCCAGGCCAGGTGTACTTGCCCAAGAGCGCCTGCGCTTCGGTTGAAAGCCATAGCCTGGGCCGGTGCAGCTGCGCACGGAAGAGCGAGAGAAAACTATCGGCGAGCGGCTGAATTTCACTGCGCCTTTCCCACAACGAGGGCACCTTCAACTGGTGCGCGAATAGCCGGCGCGGCAGTGGGCTGGCGGTGGTCGCCGCCGCGCGAATGCCCGCCNNGAGCGACGCCAGCGCATCGCTCAACGTTTCCGTCGGCACCTGTTCCACATCGCGCAGAATCACCGTCGTCGGTTGGCGCGACCGCGCCGCTTGCAGCGCAGCCAAATCTTGAGCGTCGATGACCTCCACCGGCCCGTCGCCTTCCAAGCCCGCCACACGCTTCAGCAACCGCTCGCGCCCGACTCCCGGCGCGCCGATCAGGGCCACCGCACCTTCGCGCTGCCAGGTGAGCTCCAGCGCCGCGTTGACGCGCACCATCACCGGGTCGGTCAAGACCCACTCGGCCTCTTGCACGCCCGAGGTGGAAAGGAGCCGGTCGAGGGCCTGTTCCAACAGCCTCTCGGCATCTCGCCCATCGCGCGGCGCCTGCACGCTCACCACCTTCGCACGCGGGCCGGCGACCTCGGGTAGACGGGCCAGAGCGTCTTTCAATGAGCCCTCGAGCAGCTGGGGAATCACCGCTCCCAGCACGTCGGGGCTGAAGCTGCCCCACGAAGAACCAGGAGCGACGGCCGTCGTTTCCTCGATGAGCCGCCGCACCAACGCCGCTTTCGCCGCGGCATTCAAGGGGGGCAGGCCCACCATTACCCAGCCAAAGCCACTGCCCGCGCTGCGCTTCGCCTCGTCATACAGCCGCGCCAACAGCTCGTCGTTCTCAGCCAGCCGATGCCGGCCTAGGCTCGAAGAAACGGTTAAGCCCGTCACCACCAGCCGTGAAGAGCCCAAGCCGATTTCGTCACCCGCGAGCGCCACCGCCGGGCCACCCAGCTGCACATCGTTCAGAAAGAGCCCCGAGGTGCCTCGCAGCTCTTCCAGCGCCACGCCCTCTTCGCGCGCGGTTAAGACCACATGCTTGGCCGCCACCTTGGGGTCATTCAAACGAATGAACGCATCGGCGCCACGGCCCACCACCACCGGCCGGCCCAACGGCAGCTCGACGGGAAAGGTCTCGGCGGAAGTGACGACGAGAATTCCTAGGGAACGCATGCGTCGGGCACCCTAGACCGTTTCTTTCGGCCGGAGTAAAGCGCGCGCCCATGAAAACCTTACCCTTCACGCTGTGCACATTGGCTTTCGTTCTTACGCCCGGCGCCGCTCGAGCCGACGAAGACGTCTCTGAAGTCCTTCGCACCAAGTGCAAGAGTTGCCACGGCTCAGACGGAAAGGCGCAGACCAAGGTAGGGAAAGAGCAGCACATTGACGACCTCAGCACGCCCAAGTGGCAGACTGCGCACACCGACGATGACATTCGCGACGCCATCACCAACGGCGTTCCCAAAACAAAAATGAAGCCTTTCAAAGAGAAGCTGACCCCCGGGCAGATCGACGCCCTGGTGAAGTGGGTGCGCGGGCTCAAGGCCGACCCCGCCCCCTGAATAGGGGTGCGTGTTTCCCGTCGTACTTCAACCATGAAGACCCTTTTCTTCGCACTCAGCTTGGCCGCCGTCATCGCTGCTGAATTCGTTTCATTCGCCACCTCGCCGGCGCCCGACCTGTGCTCGCCGCAACTTTCCAAGCACCGCCGCGACGCGGGTGACGATGAATCGAAAGAAGAAGATTTCAAAGTGGCGCTGGCCGCTCGCTAGCTAGACCGCCCGCGCTACTTCTTTCCGAAGTCGGCTTTCAACTGCACTTCGTTGCCGGCGGTGACCTTGACCGTCACCTTGCGAGTCACCCCGGTGGCGCGCTGCTTCAAGGTGAAGGTGGCTGGGCCGGGCGGCAACTCCAACGCCGGCAGCGGCGTCACCCCCACCCGCTTGCTGCCGTGAGTGACTTCGACTTTGGGCGGCAACCTGAAAACTACCTTGCCCATTTTCGGGCGCCGTCGATTGGACTTCTCGTCGTCATCGGCGTCGTCGTTCTTGGGCTTTTCCACAGGTCGCTCTGCGGGCTTTACCGGCATCGGCACCGCTTTCGGACTGGGCCGCGCCACCGGTATTGGAGGCCCCGCGTCGACCGTCGCCATGGGCACCGGCCCCGCCGAGGTCACCCGCCACCGCCACACCCCCAGGGTGAGCAACAAACCCACCGCCGCGGCCACCACGAAGACCGGCCAGCGCCGGGCCGGCACTTCTCGCGGTACCGGAGCTTGGTCACCGCTGTCTTGCCGCCGCTGGCGTTGCAGCGCAGGCTCAATCAGGGTCGGCGCACGTGCCAACTCGGCCGGGGAGGACCCGGAGTAATCAGAATTGGGCTGCGCCGGCAGCTCCATCGTCGAAAAGGGGCTCGCCAGGTCTCCCAGTTCCGGGGCTTTCGCCGCCGGGTCGCCCAGCGCCATCTCTTCACCAAAAGTCAGCCGCATGAACAACGCGATTTCGCCGCGGGTCAGCCCGTCGGGGCTCTCTTGCACGAAGGCCTCGAGCGCCAGCGCCATGTCTTCGGCGGTGCGAAAGCGCAATTCGAGCGACGGCTCGAGCGCCTGGCGCAGAATGCGGTTCAGCGACAACGGCAATTCGGGCCGATCTTGGTACCCGGCCCGGGGGCTCATCGCCGCCGCGAGGTCTTCGGCCACGAACGCGGGCCGCGCGTGCAAGAGCAGCTCATGCAACACCACCCCCATCGCGTAGACGTCGGTGCGGGCGTCGAGCTCGGCGCCTTCCACGAATTGCTCGGGGGCCATGTACGCGTACTTGCCCTTGAGCACGCCGGGCTCGGTGATACCGACGGTGCTCGCCACTTTGGCGATGCCGAAGTCGACCAGCTTCACGCCGCCATCGAAGCCGACGAGCACATTTTCGGGAGTGACGTCGCGGTGCAAGATGCCGAGCAATTCACCCTTCTCGTCGACGCGGGTATGCGCGTAGTGCAACCCCGCCAAGGCCTGGGCCACCACCCGGGCGCCGATGCGCAAGGGCACTTTCGTCGCCGCCTGCAGAATGCCGCGCAGGCTCTTGCCATGCACGAATTCCATAGCGATGAACCAGGTCTCGCCTTCACGTTCCAACCCGCGCATCTGCACGATGTTGGGGTGCTTGAGCTCGGCGGCGAGCAACGCTTCATCTAAGAACATGTCGATGAAGCCCTGGTCTTGGGCCAGGTGCCGCAAAATGCGCTTCACCACCACTTTTCGAGGCGCGCCGTCACCGTCTTCGGTCTCTGCAAGAAACACCTCACCCATGCCGCCGGTGGCGAGCAGCTTCAGCAGTTTGTATTTTCCAAGCTGCGATTCGTCCATGAGGGGAAAGGGCGCCGAGATTCTAGACGGTTTGCTCCAGTTGTCTTGCCACGGTCGCAAGGGTCATTAATTCGCGCTCGTCGCGCATCCACCCGAACAATTGCTTCAGCCGTGAAAGCTTCTCGCTCGCCTTCACGTTCAGGTCGCGCTGCTGCCGCGCCAGAGCCGCGGGCACGCCGTCAGAGACATCGAGCACGTCGATGGCATGCAACTCGAAGTTAAGCAAAGCCTGTTTCTTCAAGGCGCGATAGCCGTGGCGCACCCAAGCCCAGGGCATGGTGAGCGCAAAGGTGCCAATGAAAGGCACGCGCGCGTGGGGCGTCACTGAAATAGGCAATTCCCACATCGGACCTTCGCCGCGCCGATAAGGTTCCTTGGGGCTCAAACGGTATGGCTGCAAAGGCGCGCCCAGCACCCGGGGCGAATCGAGAATCGCCCGCGACGGCCGGCCCACCGCCTGCAACGCCCCCATCACCAACGCCTTGGCCGCGTAATACGGCGCCGCGGGAAAAGCCGAGGAGTCGTAGGCGTAACCGAGCGCCGCCACCGCTTCGAGCAGTGCCGGCGAGAGCGTGTAACCGGGAGCGCGAAAACCGCGTGGCTTCACACCCACCGCCGCCACAATCGCCTCGTCGGCGAGCGTCAAATCGGCCCGAATGGCGTCAAAGCCCCGGCGCGACAACGCGTAATCATGCGCGTGGCTGTGGCTGGCTATTTCAACCCCTTGCGCCACCGAGCGCTGCAACGCTTTCTGCAGTGTCGGCTCGCCCAAATCTTCGCCGATGGCGAAGAAGGTCGCGTGGCACTTGAAGGTGTCGAAGAGTTCCAAGAAGCGAGGCACCGCGACTTCGCCCACCAAAGCCCGCGCGCGCTCATCGAGCACCGCTTCATCAAGGCCCTGAATGCGGCAGTAATGAGGCAGCGAGTCTAAGTCCACCGAGATGGCCGACCACTGCGTCACTCGCCGCGCACCCGAATCACGTACACCAGCTTGCCCACGTTCTTGAGCACGTTGGGCACCCGCCGAAACAGGTGTACCGACGGGTTTCGCTTTTCATGCAGCTGAATCGGTATCTCAAGCACGTTGATTTTCTCGCGCCAGGCGCGCACCACGAATTCGCTGGCGAAGACGTCCATGTCCACCACGCACTTTTCAATCACCGGCAACAAAGTCTCGCGCCGAAAGGCCTTGAGCCCGTGGGTGTCGGTGCCTTTGAAGCCGAGCGACACCCGCAAGAGTCTGTTCATCACCCGGGTGCCGACCCTGCGCACCAGGGGGCGGTGATCGCTGGCCCCCTTCGCGGCCTTGGAGCCCACCACCAGGTCCGCCTCGCCGCTCGTCAACTTCGGCAGCGCCGCGTCATAAAAAACGAGGTCGCACAAATCGATTTCATCGCACACCACGAAGGTGCCCCGGGCCTCACGAATGCCGCGCTTGAGCGCGCTGCCATAATTGGGCACCTCGCTGTGAAACCAACGCACCCTCGGGTTCGACGCCGCCATTTCTTCGAGAATTCGGGGCGTTGCGTCTTTTGAGCCATTCTCGGCGAAAATAATCTCGTAATCGAGCTTGCGGTGGTTGAGGCCGCCCATCAGTTCGGCCGCCGCTGAGGCGACGATCCGTTCCTCGTTGTACACTGGAATAACGATGGAGAGTTGGGGCGTCGTCATGCGAAAGTGCGGCAGCTATCACGAACCTTCGCCAGCGTCACCTAGTGGGGTAACGTCGCTGCGCTTCAAAAAGAAGGTTGGCTATCAAGGAGCGCCATGAAGGTTTCCTGCCCTTCCTGCAAGACGCAGCTCAACATCGACGACACGAAGATTCCCGCGGGGGGGGCCCGCATCAAGTGCCCGACTTGCCAGAACATCTTTCCGTTCAAGGCCCAAGTGGCGTTGAGCGCGGCGGTGCCCTTGCCGGGCCCCAGCGCGATGGGCGGCAGCTCGTCATCGCATTCGTCATCGCACGGCTCTTCGAAGGCGGTGCCGTTACCAGGCGCGACCACGGCGAGCGCGCCCCCACCGTCTGACGAACCCAACGAGTGGGACTCGATGCCCACCCGCGCGG
>CXWL01033089.1_pt1 | contig 15166 bp, 11 predicted proteins | sample 590931 | NCBI WGS metagenome assembly CXWL01 (sample SAMEA3498368, study PRJEB10139) | groundwater metagenome | biome: water well; material: biofilm material | place: Germany | collected 2015-04-27 | reverse complement strand
GTATTGGCATTCGCCTCGCGCTTGATGATTTTGGCACAGGTTATTCCTCGCTTGGTTATCTGCAGCGTGCGCCGCTAAGCAAAATCAAAATCGACCAGAGTTTTGTCCGTGGTGCCACGCGCGGTGACAATAAAAATGCTGCCATCATCCGTTCTATCGTAACTTTAGCCGAAGCTTTGGACATGGAGACAACCGCCGAGGGCGCGGAAACCGAAGATGAAATTGAATTGATCAAGCGTCTGGGTTGCTCGCATATTCAAGGGTTTTATTATGGACCACCGCTGGAGCAAAATGAGCTGAAGGAGAAAATGGGTGTCAATGGATCTGCCGCCCATGCCGTAGGCCATAAGGTTCACCGGTCGCCGCGTCGATCAATTTTGCGGCGGGGGCATTTGCTAATGGATGGCGCAAAACTACCCGTTCGAATGCGCAATATTTCCGAAACTGGGATCATGGTAGAACTCCCAACTTATATCCAGCCAGGGACAATGGCCACCCTCGACATACAGGACGGCCCGACATTTTCGGTGGGCTGCATCTGGTGGGCAGATAATCGCTGTGGACTCGCTTTCGAAGAAGCCATCGACCTTGGCTGGCTAGCGGCGAACCCGAGTCAGCTGCGCGCGGCAAACGGATAATTAAACGGATATCCAACCCGCTAATTCGCGCCGCACTAGCGTTTCCAGCATAGCCATGCCAATGTCGTCGGCGTTGAGCGATGGGATATAAGTGAACGCCTCGCCGCCTGCATCAAGGAATTGCTGCCGCCCTCTTATTGCCAACTCCTCCAGCGTTTCAAGACAGTCGGAAGCAAAGCCAGGTGCGATAACAGCCAATCGCTTTACCCCGCCTTGTGCCAGCCGCACCAACTCTGCATCAGTGGCCGGGCCAAGCCACTTGGCACGCCCGAAACGCGATTGGAACGCAATGCCCACAGGGCGGGACAGGGCTGCGCCCAATAACCGCGTCGTTTTCTGGCATTGGCAATGATAAGGATCGCCAAGTTCAAGCGTGCGTTGCGGCATGCCGTGAAAGCTGGCGAGCACATGCTCTGGCTCAAAGTCTAAAGCGTTCAAGCTCTTGCGCACAGACTGCGCCAACGCCGCAATATAGTCGGGCTGGTCAAAATATGGCGGCAATACCCGTATCGCGGGCTGCCAGCGCATCTTCGCCAATGCTTCGAATGCTGCATCATTGGCTGCCGCTGTCGTTGCACCACAATATTGCGGATAAAGCGGCGCGAGTAAAATACGGTCACAGCCTTGACTGTGCATGGCTTCTATTGCCGCGCCAATCGCGGGTTCGCCATAACGCATCGCATGGCGCACGAGCGCGGTGTCGCCGAACGAGGCCTGTAATATTCTAGCTTGGGCGAGGCTGTATACCGCTAGCGGCGACCCTTTCGCGTCCCAAATCTGGGCATAAGCATGGGCAGACTTGCGAGGTCGCGTGGTCAATATCACACCGCGCAAAATGGGTTGCCACAATATTTGCGGTATTTCGACCACACGTCTGTCCGATAAAAATTGCTTAAGGTATCGCCGCACCGCAGTGGCCGTTGGCGCATCCGGTGTGCCAAGGTTAATTAGCAATATTCCTATGCGCGGGGGTTGCACAGGCGGGTGGTCGGTGGCTATCGTCATGGCAATGGCTTTGTACTGAGCGGCAGGCGGCGGATACGCTCGCCACTCATGGTGAATAATGCATTGGCGATGGCTGGTGCCACTGGCGGCACACCCAGTTGACCAATGCCGCCAGCCTGCCTGTCGCTGGGCAATATATCAACGCTGATCCGAGGCATTTGCGCCAAAGTCGGCAGGCCAAGATCGCGTAGCCGCCGCGCCCCTGAAAGACCGCGCAAATAGCGTGTTGTGACACCCATCGCCGCAGCCAGCCCAAACACCAAGCCACCCTCAATTTGCTGACGAACCAGTCCGGGATTGAGAACGCGACCGACATCGACCACCGCCACCAGTTGTTCGACAATCAAACCCGCACTTCCAGGCCGCGCCACTGCCAGAAGGCCGATATGGCTACCGTCCAGACTGGCACAGGCAAGCCCGTGTCCTGAGCCCGCCTGTCCACCATCCCAACCGCCCTGTTCTGCCGCCGCTTGTAGACAGCGTGCGAGATCGGGCGAAGAACCCAGCATACCCATGCGGAAACTGAGTGGGTCAGCCCCCGCCGCACGCGCCAATTCATCAGCAAAGGCTTCGGTGAAAAATGTGGTAAAGCTCTGCGGGCCGCCGCGCCACCGCCCCACCGGCAGCGCAATATCAACGGGAAGATGCTCCACCGCCAAATTGGGGATGGTATAGGGCGGTCGTGCGCCATCAATCGCTGCGGCGTCGGCTTCGCCAGCAGCAGCGACCATCGCTTTATCGGCACTATCTCCATTTATCCGCGCATGCCACTCGTGCCGCGAGGCTGGCGTTGCAATGGCCACTTGCCAAGCGTCGATGGTCGCACCCGATGAAATGGACGCGCGCATCCGTGCACGCGCAGGGGGGCGCGGGTTGTCGCGCAAAATTTCCTCTGTCCTGCTCCATATCAATTGCACTGGGCGGTTCAGCGCTCGCGCTACCAGTGCAGCCTGAACTGCCACTGTGTGATCCATCGCAGCGCCAAAACTCCCCCCCGCAGGCATAACGAACAACGTCACTTGAGTTTCGGCGATACCTAGCGCTTTGGCCACCGCCGCGCGACATGCACCGGGCGCTTGGCTTGCCACCCACAACTGCATATGATTGCCATCTGGCGCAGCTATAGCAGTTCGCGTTTCCATCGCGGCGTGAAGCGCGGGGGCCACAACATAATCTGCGCCAAGCACAGGGCGTCCTTCAAACGCGTCGCTGACAGAACCTTCGTCTATCAGCCGCACACCATCGGCGGCAATAACTGCTGACCTGAGCCGACGATCGATCAGCATGCTATCCGCCCGCTGGCCATCGCTAGTGAAAACAGGTGCCATGGCATCAAGCGCGCGCTGCGCCGCCCAACTATTGGTCGCCACGGATGCCAGCCAGCGATCATGTTTTATCGCAGATAAAAACCCAGCTACTCTTTCAGCCGCACGGCGATTATAGCGTTTGAGGCGCGTATCGCCGATTGGCCCCTGGCGGACCGTAGCAAAAACCATGTCGGGCAGGCGAATATCACCGGCAAAAGCAAAGCTACCATCAACTTTCGATGGTAAATCGAGTCTAGGTGCCGACTGACCATATAAGTGCCCAGTCCCCGGCGCGCGTAAAGGTGGATAATTCGGCGGGTCTAGCAGCGCCGCCGCAGCCACCAATTCGCCAAATCGTATCCGTCGATTGCCAAGTGTCACAAATCCATCGGCAGCTGTGCAGGCCTCCCAATCAGCATCCCATCGATCGGCCGCAGCCATGCACAGCAGCGCGCGGGCAAATGCGGCACATTCGCGCACAGGTTGTTCGAAGTCCGATAGGATCAGCGCTTCGTCGGTTATCATCGCCGGAGCGCCTGTGCCGACAGCAAATATCCGCCACATACCGACGGACGAAAGCTCATCGGGAACGCCAGTGCGTGGCACAGCCAGTGCAGCATCACGTTTCAGCATTTCGGTGCTTGCATATGTGCCCGACAGCGGCGCGGGCTCAACCGAAACCGTTCGCCAATCCGCCCCAAGTTCATCGGCAACCAATTGCGCAAACAGCGTGAAGATCCCCTGCCCCATCTCAAGTTGAGGAACCATTACCGCAACATGCCCGTCAATGCCGATTTTGAGGTAAGGCCCAAAGATATGCTCACCCTGCCCAGCATTGATCGGCGCGCCCTGGCTGCGCGGCCATGCTGCCCAAGCAAGCGCAAGCCCAACTGTCGCACCGCCGCCGATCATCAATGTGCGCCGGGTTGGCAAATATTGGCCAATGCCCTGCCCGACCGCGCTGCGCAAATTGTCAGCGCGGTTCATGTCGATGCCATGTCCTGTTCATGGCTATCCAGCCAGCTGGCAAGGCGCGCAGCGATGGCGCGAAATGGATCGGCTAGCGACCCCCCTTGTGCTGCTGGCGGCACCCCCGCGTCGCTGGACAGCCGTATCGAACTGTCGAGGGGAATCCGACCTAGAAAAGATAGTCCCATAGCTATTGCCTCTTTCTCGGCCCCACCGATTCCAAAGGGGTCACTGACTTCGCCGCAATGTGGGCAGGCATATCCCGCCATATTTTCGACCATGCCGATGATGGGGACGCCAGATTGGGTGAACAGGTCAATCGCGCGCGCCGCATCAATCAACGCCAAATCTTGTGGAGTCGAAATAATAATCGCGCCCGAGGGTTTAAATTTTTGCAGCATCGACAATTGAATGTCCCCCGTTCCCGGCGGCAAATCGACGAGCAACAGGTCAACATCGCCCCACATGGCATCGACCAGTTGCTCCAGCGCCCGGCCTGCCATTGGCCCGCGCCACGCAATTGCTTGGCCCGGCTTTGCCAACTGTCCCATGGATAATAGAGGAACGCCGTGCGCGCTCATCACTGGGATCAGTTTGTCACCATCGGTGCCGGGCTTTACATCATCTTTGCCCAACAGTCGCGGTTGTGACGGCCCATATATATCCGCATCGACTATGCCCACGCGTCGGCCGAGTTGCGTCAATGCTATCGCTAAATTGGCGGTTAGCGTCGATTTGCCGACACCGCCCTTGCCGCTGCCCACCGCGATGAGCATGCGCGTGCGTTTTTGCGCGGTCATCGCGATGCGCACTTCTGCCACCCCTGCCGCCTCCGACACCGCGCTGCGCAAGCGATCGACCATAGCATCTCGCGCTGCGACCTCAAGACCGCTGACGTCGAGGGAGAGCGTAGCCCGCCCATCCTTTAGCCGCACAGAGGTGCACCGCCCATCGCTAATCTGTGCCGCGATATGCTGAAGTGCGGCGCCCATTCCACTCTCATCTGACGTGCTATTTTCTATCATAATTTCGCTGTTATCGTCCCTTTTGCGCAAAGCCACTGTTTTTCGCATCGCAGACTTCTTATAACAGGGAAATGACACGCAAGATAACTGGCCCGATGGGCGTAACATCAACCGAAATGGCAGCTGGCCCATGGGGCAGCGATGACAAAGCCGATGGTGACAATGGCGGTGCGCCACCGCCCAAAGGTTCGCCATGGTTACCCGGCGGCGCGAGCGGAGAGGGCGGTGGCCAGCGCGCACGCGGATTTGACGAATTGTTGCGGCGCAGCCCGTTCGGACCCAATCTTCCCGGATTACCCGGTGGCGGCAAGATTTGGCGCATGGCCGGGCTGGGGATGATCTTTCTATGGATTGTGACAACCAGCGTGCATAGCCTTGAGCCGGAAGAAGATGGCGTCATCACAAGATTAGGCAGCTATTCGCGCACCGTGGGTCCAGGCCTCAGCCCGACACTTCCCTGGCCATTTGAGCATCTGATAAAAGTCCCCTCGCGCCGTGTGGTGACGGAGAATATCCCGAACGGCGAAAGCCAGAATCTGGTGCTGACGGGTGACGCCAACATCATCAACCTAGCCTATTCCGTGCGCTGGACGGTTAAACAGCCCGAACGCTACGTGTTTCAAGTTGAGGGGCAGAGCGAAACCATCCGCGCTGCGGCCGAAAGCGCGATGCGCGCAAGCGTCGCCAATTTCACTCTGGCCCAGGCCATCGGGTCAGGCCGCACCGACATAGAAACACAGGTCGCACGGCGGCTACAGGCGATTCTCGATTTCTACCGCATGGGGGTGCGCATCGACGGTGTATCAATCCGTGGTTCGGGGCCACCCAACGAGGTCGAAGAGGCATTTAATGAGGTCACTGCCGCCCGCCAGCAAGCCGAATCAGCAACTAACCAAGCGCGTGGCGACGCCTCGCGCTGGGTCCGCCAAGCCGAGGGCGAGGCCGCCGATTTCGATCTGATTTATGAACAATATCGCCAATCCCCCGATGTGACGCGTCGTCGGCTATATTATGAAACGATGGAGGCGGTGCTGATGCCATCGGACAAGACGGTAGTCACATCGGGCGGCACCGTCCCCTATTTGCCGTTGCCCCAAGTGCAACGCAGACCCCCTACGCCAACCACAGCAACACCGCCCGTCAGCGGAGGCGCGCAACCATGAACATGATCGAAACGATACGGCAGCATCCTGTTGGAACAGCCATTGGCGCATTGGCGCTGGCGATTTTGGCAAGCATGACCTTTTCAGTCGTTCCCGAGACCCAGCAAGGGGTGGTCTTGTCTTATGGGCAGATTCAACGCGTAGTGAACCCCTATCGCGCCAATCAAGTCTTTGGCGCCACAGGGGCTGGCCTGACGCTGCGAATCCCGTTCGTTGAACAGATCGAGTTGATCGACAAACGCATATTGAGCGTCGAGCTCGACAACCAACCGGTGCTGTCGACCGACCAGTTGCGGATGCAGGTCGATGCCTATGCGCGCTATCGTATCGTCGACCCAGCCACGATGTATTCATCTATCCGAACCCAAGAATCGCTCGAAACACAGCTGTCAAATCTACTGTCGTCGAGCCTGCGGAACGAATTGGGCAAGCGCACCTTTGCTGCGATGTTGAGCCCCGAACGCGGTCAGGTGATGGCCAGCATCCAGCAGTCGCTAGCGCGTGAGGCGCAGCGATATGGTGTTCAGGTCATCGACGTCCGCATCAATCGGGCCGATTTACCCGCAGGGACATCGCGCGATTCGGCGTTCAACCGGATGCGCACCGCGCGCGCGCAGGAAGCAACCGCGATTATCGCAGAAGGAGACAAGCAGGCGCAGATCATCCGCGCCGTCGCCAATGGCGATAGGGCGCGCATCTATGCCGCAAGTTTTGGCAAGGATCCGCAATTTTACGCATTCTATCGCGCGATGCAGTCCTATCGCCAGACCTTCCTTGCGCGCGGGGCGGGACAATCGACATTCGTATTGCCGCCGGGTGAGGGCTATTTGAGTGAATTTGGCGGTCGATGAGACAGAACAGAGCCATTCTTGTTGCCTAGCGTTCATCTTTCATGATTAGAATATCGGTGATGGTTAGTTGCTACCTCCCCAGCGCCTAGAATTGAAAAGGAAAAGCTACAGTGCGTAATGCCAATGCCACGATTGCCGCCCTGTTACTGGGCGGAACCGCACTTGCGATGGTTTCGCAGGCACCACTGGGCGCGCAAGTGACCGCCGAGCAAAGCAGCACTGCTATCGTCCCACGCGCCGGCGCGCCCGTCAGCTTTGCCGATCTGACCGCACAATTACAGCCCGCCGTTGTCAACATCTCGACCAGCCAGCGTGTGCAGGTGTCACCTCAGTCCAACCCCTTTGCCGGCACCCCGTTCGAAGGGCTGTTCGGTCAACGCGGTGGCGGCGGTGATGGCGGCGGCCAACCGCAGACGCGGCGCGGACAATCGCTAGGTTCTGGTTTCATCATTTCGGCCGACGGCTATGTCGTCACCAATAATCATGTGGTGTCGCCAGGCGCGCCCAATGCCGTGGTCACGCAAATCACCGTAACCATGCCCGACCGCACCGAATATGTCGCTAGGCTGGTTGGACGCGACCCCGATTCGGACCTTGCCGTCCTGAAAATCGAGGCGCGAGGCTTGCCGCACGTAGCGTTCGGCGATTCAACCCATGCCCGCGTCGGTGACTGGATACTCGCCATCGGTAATCCGCTGGGTTTTGGCGGCACTGTCACTTCGGGGATTGTTTCCGCACTATACCGCAATGTTGGCCCCAACGGGATCGGCTCTGGCGGCGCATTCGATCGCTATATCCAAACCGACGCCGCGATTAATCAGGGCAATAGCGGCGGGCCAATGTTCGATATGTCGGGCCGCGTCATCGGCATCAATTCCGCCATCATCTCGCCTAATGGTGGCAGTATCGGCCTTGGCTTTGCTATCCCTTCCGAAGTCGCCGAGCCGATTGTCCGTCAGCTGATTTCCGGCCAGACGATTGCGCGCGGTTATTTGGGCATAGAGCGCACACCACTGACCGAGGATCTTGCCAGTTCTTTGGGCATCGAGCGCGCCCATGGAGAGTTTATCAACCGCGTCGTCCCCGATGGAGCGGCCGACCGTGCGGGCATTCGCCCCGGCGATGTCGTGCTGCGCGTCAACAATCTTGATGTAACACCCGACACCAACATGTCCTTCATCATCGCCAATATCCGCCCTGGCTCCCGCATTCCAGTCGAGTTAATCCGCGACGGTCGCCGGATGACGGTGAACGCCGTGGTGGCGACGCGCCCTAGTGCGGAAGAGTTAGCGGCAACACCGGAGTTTGACCCCGAGGCGCAGGAAGATTTCGGTACTCAGGAAGCGCCAAAACCCGGTGCCGATACGACAATTCGCGGGCAATTGGGGATTGTTACGCAGCCACTGACCACCGAAATAGCCCGCCAGATCGGCGTCGATACAACGACGCGCGGGGTTTTTATAACCGCGCTGTCTCCTTCGTCGGATGCCGCTGCCAAACAATTGCGGCGCGGCGACATCATTCTCAACGCGCATGGCCGGGCAATCAGCAATAATGACGAGCTTGCCGCTGCGATTACCGAAGCCAAACGCCAAGGGCGCACCGCAATATTGGTGCAGGTGCTGCGGCGCGGGGCTCGCCCGCAATATATTCCGCTGGTGTTCGAGAATTAGGCCGTGAACGCATAAACTGAGCGTGAAACGCTTGATTTGAAGCAAAGCGCGTTTAGGACGGGGCGAGCCAGAAACGGCTCGCCCTATTCATATGGGCAATAAATAATGGGAGCATGATCCGTGAGCGATGTGGGCGAGATTTTCATCGGGGCAGCGGGAACGACGCGCCAGGTCATCAACCTGCGCCGCGCCAACCGCCACGGGCTGATCGCGGGCGCGACAGGCACTGGTAAAACGGTGACGTTGCAAGGGCTGGCTGAGAGTTTTTCCGCCGCCGGGGTTCCGGTGTTCGTTTCCGATGTCAAGGGCGACCTTAGCGGCATGGCGCTCGCGGGCGTCCCAAATGGCAAATTGCATGAGATTTTTGCCGCGCGCGCCGCCGAAATCGGCCAGAGCGACTGGGCCTATAAGGATAACCCCGTTACATTCTGGGACTTGTTCGGCGAACAGGGCCACCCTGTGCGCACCACCATTTCGGAAATGGGGCCGCTGCTGATTGCGCGGTTGCTAGGTCTCAACGAAACACAGGAAGGCGTGTTGTCCATCGCGTTCCGCATGGCCGATGAACAGCAAATGCTGCTGCTCGACCTTGGAGATTTACAGGCGATGTTGGCATGGTGCGCGGAAAATGCAGCCGATCTGGCGACGCGCTACGGCAATGTCAGCAAAGCCAGTGTCGGCACCATCCAGCGCCAGTTACTGACCCTCGAAGATCAGGGCGGCGACAAGTTTTTCGGCGAACCCGCGCTCGATATCATGGATATGATCCAATGCGACGATAGCGGGCGCGGCGTCATCAACATTTTGGCTGCCGACAAGTTGATGCAAAGCCCCAAGCTCTATTCGACTTTCCTGTTATGGCTGATGGCCGAACTGTTCGAAACGCTCCCAGAAATTGGCGACCCCGACAAGCCTAAGTTGGTATTCTTTTTTGACGAGGCACATTTGCTGTTCGACGAAGCACCGCCAGCTTTGCTGGACAAGGTTGAACAGGTGGTGCGCCTGATCCGCTCAAAAGGCGTAGGCGTCTATTTCGTCACGCAAAATCCCATCGATATCCCTGACAGCGTCGCGGGACAGCTCGGCAACCGCGTCCAGCACGCTCTGCGCGCCTTTACGCCGCGCGAGCAAAGGGCGATTAAGGCGGCGTCCGAAACATTTCGCCAAAACCCCGCACTCGACGTTGAAACAGTTATCACCGAGCTTAAAGTCGGTGAGGCACTGGTGTCCACATTGATGGCCGATGGCGCACCCAGCATTGTCGAACGCACGCTCGTCAAAGCGCCTTCGTCGCGCGTCGGACCATTGGACGAACGCGAGCGCGCCATTATTCGATCGACCAGCATCGTCGGCGAAAAATATGACGTGGCGATCGACCGCGAGTCGGCCGAAGAACTGCTAGCCACCAAGGCAGAGGTTGCGGTCGCTGCGGCTGCCGAAGCCGAAGCCGCCGACGATGACGCAAGGGCCGCCGCTGCTGCTGCCAAAGAAGATGCCAAGCTGCGCGCGGCAGAGGAGCGCGAACGGTTGCGCGCGCAAAGCGTGAATGCGCGAGAACAGGAACGCACCGAGCGCATCGCCGCACGCGAAGCCGCCAAGCCCAGCATGGCCGAAAAAATGATGCAGTCTGCGGCGCGCTCCGCTGCTAGCTCTGTCGGGCGGCAGATCGCAGGGCGTGCGGGCGCGAGCCTAGTGCGCGGGATATTGGGCAGCCTGTTCGGCGGGCGGTAGTGCTGATGCAGCTCACTGCCGCTGCGCCGCGATGGTTGCGGGTTTCAAACAGGCAGTGAACAAAAGCATGCCAGTGGAGGATTGACGCAATGTCCAGCACCCGTCCCATCGTCGCTCTTGATACGCATGAGGTTTTCAATCAACCACCACCCTTTGAGAATATCAACCTGTTTACCAGCGACCGTGCGCTCGTCGATGCAGTGGCCCATGCCGGTGGCAGTGAGCACAACAAGAGGCTGTCCACGCTGGGCGCGCGCGCCGGTTCGGCCGAAGTGATCGGCTGGGGCATAGAGGCCAATCGCAATCCCCCAGTGCTCGATACATTCGACCGCTATGGCCAGCGGATCGATGAGGTCCGCTTTCACCCCGCTTATCATGAACTGATGCGGATCGGGCTCGAAAGCGGTTTTGCATCGGTGGCGTGGGACGGGACGCCAGTGGGGCATGTCGCGCATGCGGCAATCCTGTTTCTTACTGGACAGGCCGACTCAGGGGTAAGTTGCCCGATGACGATGACCTACGCCGCCGTGCCCGCGCTGCGCGCCGAGCCGAAGGTCGCCGGGGAATGGATACCGCGCATCCTGACTGGCCAATATGATCCGGCATGTCGCCCCGCTCCAGAGAAGGCAGGCGTTACCATCGGCATGGCGATGACTGAAAAGCAGGGTGGATCAGATGTCCGCGCCAACAGCACGCGGGCGGAAGCAACCAGTGAAGGCGGCTGGTATGCCCTGACGGGGCACAAATGGTTTTGTTCGGCGCCAATGTGCGATGCATTCCTGACTCTTGGCTATGCCGATGGCGGTCTCACCTGTTTCCTCGTCCCGCGCTGGTTGCCGACAGGCGAGCGCAATGCAGGTTTTCGTGTCATGCGCCTCAAGGACAAAATGGGCGACAGATCCAACGCGTCGTCAGAGATCGAATATCATGGCGCGATGGCACAGCGCATCGGGGCGGAGGGGCGCGGCGTCGCAACCATCCTCCAGATGGTGCAACATACGCGGCTCGATTGTATCATCGGGTCAGCACAGCAAATGCGCGGCGCGCTTGCACAGGCACTATGGCACACCGCCAACCGTTCGGCATTTCAGCGCCGCCTTGTCGATCAGCCCGCGATGGCCGCCGTGCTCGCCGACCTTGTCGTCGAAAGCGAAGCAGCCACCGCGCTCGGGTTTCGTCTCGCCCAGGCCTTTGACGAAGATGACCCGGTTGCGCGGCTGCTCACCCCCATCGCCAAATATTGGGTGTGCAAGCGCGCGCCTGGCTTTGTCTATGAAGCGATGGAGTGTCACGGCGGCGCAGGTTATGTCGAGGAGGGGCCGATGCCTCGCCTGTTTCGCCAATCCCCGCTCAACGCGATCTGGGAGGGATCAGGTAATGTCATTGCGCTGGATGTGCTGCGCGCGATTGGCCGTGAACCTGAGAGCGTGAACGCGCTGCTAGCTTTTTTGGCGGCGCAGCGTGGACGCATCACGGCCTATGATGCATGGATTGATGCGATCAAGATTAAGTCAGCGCACGAAGGCAATGCACGCCTGCTCGTGGAGCAGCTAGCACTTGCAGCGCAGGCGGCCGTGCTGATCGGCTGGGAAAACCCCCTAGCCGAAGCGTTTTGCGGCCTTAGGCTCGCCCCACGCGGAACAGCCTATGGTGCCTTTGATGCCGATGTTGATGTGCGCACTATCATCAAGCGGGCGATGCCTAGCGCCTAACCCCGCCCGCGATAGGGCGCGACACCTTGGTCGGGTAGCCACAGGTCGGCGGGTGGCGCACCTGATTGCCAAAACACGTCAATGGGGATGCCGCCGCGCGGATACCAATAGCCGCCGATACGCAGCCAGTGAGGCTTCATCTCGTCGAACAGTCGTCGCCCGATGCCGACGGTGCAATCCTCGTGAAACGCCGCATGATTGCGGAAGCTGCCCAGAAACAGCTTCAGTGATTTTGATTCGACTATGGTGCCGTGCGGTGCATAGTCGATAACCAGATGCGCAAAATCTGGCTGGCCCGTAACCGGGCACAGTGAAGTAAACTCCGGCGCGGCAAAACGCACCAGATACAGCTCGTTCGCCCTTGGATTTGCAACATAATCGAGCACCGCGTCGGACGGGCTGGCGGGAAGTTGGCTCGTTTGACCGAGAAAACGGGGCGTTTGGGGCTTGACCATTGGCCGTGTTTAGCCGCAGGCGGAGCGGCTGTCACGGTGGATTGCCGCCATTAGAATAGTGGACCGAAATAGAAGTGCCCGAAACCTTCCCCCCACATACATTAAGGTGCCTTGCGCCGATGCTGAGCGCGACACTGTTATTGGTCGCTGGATCCGCCTTAGCGACGCCGCCGACAGTAATAGCCCCGCCATCCTCGGGCCGTGTGCAAGGGCCGCCCGATGGCATGATCCCACCACCACCAGCAGGCGCGCGGCCGATACCATTTCCTTTCCCCGGCCAAACTACGCCTGCTCCGGTGCCTGCGCCGACCGCGACACCTCAAGTCAATCCGGTTCCGACAACATCGCGGCCAACGTTACGACCGCGCCCGGGGCCAGTCACACGCGCACACGCGCCCACCTCCACTGCACTTCCAAGCGTGTTCGATACGCCTGTTTCGTCCGGCGAAACCTTGCCGCCCGCCCTGCCAAATGACACGCCAGCAACTTCACTGCCTGATGCAACGTCGCCAGCAACAGAAGCCTGTGTCTGGCCCGAATGGGTGCCGCTGGCGGCCATCGGCGGGGTTATTGCGGCATTGATAAGCCTATGGCTCTGGCTTCGTCGCCGCCGTAACCGCCCGCTGGCGCTGCCTACGCCCGATGCAGTCGAGCGAGGTGCAGGCGAACCAGCGCCCCAGCCCATAGCCACGCCAAAGCCTAATCCTGTGACGCCGCGCCCGATCATCGGCAAACGCGCCGACCTGTCGATGACGTTCGAGCCGCTGGCGGCGCAGTCAACGCTGGTCAATTTCCGACTGCGCTATGCCATCACCCTCGCCAATGAGGGCGCGGTTGATGCGGCCAATGTCACGCTGCGTATCGGCCTGTTTGCGGGGACACAGGCCAGCGAGAATGGCATCGCGCAGTGGCTGATGCTGCCCGATCAGGGCGTGCACCATGCGGTTGATGCCATTGCAGCTGGCGCAGAACAGCGCTTTGAAGGCGAGCTTGCCGCGCCGCTCGATGCACTGGGGCCGATGACGGTGGACGGCCGAAAACTGGCGATTGCACTGATGGCGATCGATGCACGATACCACCATGGCGCAGGCGAAGCGCCGCTCGACGGGCAGGTCGCGCGGGCCTTTGTCGTCGGGCGCGAACCGCCGCAACTTGGTCCTGTGCTTACCCGACTAACTCCCTTCAGACTCGACCAAGGCCCTACGAGTTTCGCGCCTTTGGGGTGCCGCGACACAGGGATCAGCCGCAACGAATGAAGCGATGCGTGGCAACAATGCTGCACCGCAACAAAATAATTGCCCATTGTCTATTGCATCGCTTGCAAAGCCGCCCTGCCCGCCATAGGTTCACCGTCCCTCCCCGGGATTGATCGCAGCAACACAAACCGCCCCACGCCATGATTCGGTGCGGCGCAACATAGGGAGCAGGACATGGAATCGCTTGTCACCACCGATTGGCTGGCCAAAGAATTGGGCGCGAGCGACCTGCGCGTCGTCGATGCCACCAAGTTCATGGGCGGTTCGGAGCGCGACGCGCGCGCCGAATATGAGGCAGGACACATCCCCAGCGCGGTGTTCATGGACCTGGCCGATCTGGTTGACCCCAGCGACCCTATCGAAAACATGGCCCCCAAGGCAGAAAGATTCGCCAGCCGGATGCAAAGTCTGGGCTTAGGCGACGGCAGCCGTATCGTCCTGTATGACGACAGCCCGCTGACGAGCGCGGCCCGCGCGTGGTGGCTGCTCAAGCTGTTCGGCGCGCATGATGTTGCGCTGCTCGACGGTGGCCTTTCCAAATGGAAGGCCGAAGGGCGCGCGCTGGAGATGGGCAATCATGCGCTGCGCCATCGCCATTTCACCGTCTGGCGCGACGCCAAAGCGGTGCGGACCAAGGCGCAAATGATCGCCAATGTGGACAGCGGAGCCGAACAGGTCGTCGATGCCCGCCCCGCCGCGCGGTTCACGGGCGAGGAACGCGATCCGCGTCCCGGCATGGCACCGGGGCATATTCCGGGATCACGCTGTATCCCCCATTGCCTGTTGTTCAACGCTGATGGCACATGGAAACAGGGTGACGCGCTGCTCGCCGTCTTTACCGATGCCGGGATCGACCCCGCCAAGCCACTCATCACCACATGCGGCAGCGGCATGACCGCCAGCACACTGGCCTTTGCAGCGCACCTGCTGGGCCATGACGATGTCGCGCTGTATGACGGCAGTTGGTGCGAATGGGGCACCGACCCCGCAACCCCCAAGGCGACAGGAGCAGCATAGTGGTGCATAAGTGCTTCGTCATTGCGAGGAATGGAATGACGAAGCAATCTAGGGCGGTTTGAACTACGCTGGATTGCCGCGCTCCCATGCGGTCGCTCGCAATGACGGATGGGATAAACCCAAGGGCTGGTTTTTCCCGGCGCGCACGTTTCATCTCTTAGCCGTGTTTTCCAAGCCGTTTGATGTTCCATCAAACTCGAAAACACTCTAACACTTGCCCATGGCCAAGAACCCCGACCTTTTGCAACGCCCCGCCACCAAGCTCGTTACGGCCGGGCGCCGCGCGGAATGGACCGGCGACCCGCGCCTTGGCGGCGGCGTCGTCAACCCGCCAATATGGCGGGCCTCGACCATCCTCTATGAT
>CXWL01002624.1_pt1 | contig 15166 bp, 19 predicted proteins | sample 590931 | NCBI WGS metagenome assembly CXWL01 (sample SAMEA3498368, study PRJEB10139) | groundwater metagenome | biome: water well; material: biofilm material | place: Germany | collected 2015-04-27 | reverse complement strand
GGCGGATGTGATCTGGAACAACGCGCCCAAGGCCATTCTGGATCCGTTCCCCAGCCAGGTGAACCCCAACGCTAAGGCCGGGTACTAAACAGAGGACAAACCTTAGCGTAGGGCTTGCAGTCAGAGGGTTGGTTCGGATATCCGGACCAGCCCTCTGCTTTTCGATAGAGCGGATGCCAAACGAGCGAGTCGGTTGGTTCAGTTGAATCAATACAGCTGGATTCTGGATAAACCGGTAGAAGACCTATGAGCTTCGGCTTGCCGAACAAGCCCTGCCGGTGAAGGTGAGGAGGCATATCGAGCAACGTAGAGGAGCCTTTGCTTCTGCCTAGCGGAGTCTGAAACAACCCTTGTGACTCGCGAGGGATCTCACCCAGTATTCTAACTGAGTCGATCAGTGCGCCAACTCATATCGGACGGCGTTCAGCAGTTCCTCAATTCCGAAGGGCTTGCGCAACGTCTGTCGTGCGCCCAACAGCCGGGCCGTCTTCCGAAGGTATTCCTCGCCGAATACTCCTGAGATGGCAATGACCTTGATGTCCAAGAATTCGCGTGTGAGCTCGATGATTGTATCGGATCCATTCAATTCAGGCATCATAAGATCCACGATCACCAAATCCGCTGCCGCCTGCCTGTATAACTGTAAGCCTTCGCGCCCGTTAGCTGCTTCGACCACCGCGTATCCTGCCGACTGAAGAGCTGTCGACAATAATGCGCGAATGGGAGCCTCATCATCCATCACTAAGATGCTGGCCATACATCTCCTTCAAAGAACATCACACTGAACAAGAAGCTTGTCGAAGTCTACGTGAAATGTGTCTAGTTTCAATAAATAGCTGATTCCTAAAAGTGGACGCCCCTGGGAGGAGAGGCACGCGCAGGTCACGGAGGAAATGGAGGTAGAGGTCGGAACCGGTGTGCCGGAGAGATTCAAGCAGCGGGAGTGACAGTTTCACAGGCGCAAACAATGCGTCTCGCAGGTGCTAACCGATCGGTCACAGCCGGTGGCGACCAGATGCATGCGAATAGAGTGTGGCACCTGAGAGGCAGATGATATCTACACCGTGCAAAAGCTTGAGCGGTAGAAAGCAGCTTCGAGGGTCATACGATATGCACATCAGCATCCGGAGAGTTTACGCGCTGGCATCAGGATGCTTGATCGAGTTCCGGACGGAGCTAGCACAGTGTTAGCCTGACTGGCTCATTACACTGCATAGGAATCCAGGAGAGAACAGGTTCTAAGCTATTGGAAGAAAAGATAAACAAGGTTGGTTGCGGGGAGGCGATTCGGTCACGATTTAACTCTCCAACCGTGATCATCGCGTTGACGGCGTAAATTCCAAGCGTAGCGGCATAGGGATGGCGTTTTGTCGACATATGCCGCACAGGCCACAAAAGGTTCCAGCCATCTTTCCCAATTCTCCTCCTCTCATTTTATTTGAGCAAGTTCCTTGACCGCATAATTTGCCAAGACAACTTGTGCCTCAAGAATTAAGAAAAGATGGAGCTTCTTAAAGAGGTCGGACCTGGCTTTTCTGCCTTCCTCACCATGTCCGAATTCGTCTCGATGGTTGATGAGTATGGCGAGCGCGATCTTCTCAGCATCCTTAGCACCACATAACGATGATGTGTTCCCTATCTCGCAGCAGTTCAATTGCGTCGCTTGATTTCGGTAGTCAGTAAACTTGGAACGATCCCAATCATCATCCGATGGTTCCTTCAGCATATCTGTCAGAAGCCCTTTGGCCTTCTTTAACCTTTCTTTTTCAATCAAATAAAGCGCCGTAGGCAATCGGAATGAACTGGATGCCAAATGCATTGTTGAGTAAAGCGTGTTGAACTGTTGGTCAGCACCTCTGAGGAAGTTAGGCTGCTCTTCCTTATCGAGAAGTTTCCAAATCTCTTGCGAGTCCGGTATAACCTGCCGTACGCTTTTATGAAGAATGGAATCGGGCATGAGTTTCATTGCGTTGTAAGAATAGATCAGGGATGCACCTATAAGTTCAAACGATTCTCTCCATCCGCCATTAGCCCAACTGGCCGCACCTGTATTGAAGTTAGCCCGATGACCTACCCACGCATTCTCCCATTCTTTCTGTAATAGTGGTATTCCGCTCATACTTTGTCCTCCAGCATTGCAATCTTACATCGGTCAGCCCAAGTGGGTAAGTTTGCAACAACCAATTGTCTGGTCGACATGTCTAATCTTAAGACGGTTGCTCGCGGTGCTTTCTATTTCTTGTTTAGATCTTCGAGTCTCTCAAGAAGGAGGCTGTGGTTTATTGGCTCATCGAACCGCCATTCGATTAGCACTATTCGATTTAACCGACACTTCCGTTTCTTCCGTTTGTCCAGCATTTCGCGTTGCTTAAATGCCTCCTCACCGCCGAAGAAATCGAGTGGCTGATAGTGCTGTAGCCCCTGATACTCAATCGCTAGCTTCAACGAGGGCACATAAATGTCGAGCTCCTGAGGTCTTAGCCAAACTGGCCTGTAATGATGTTGTGCGTCAGGGAAGAGACGCTTCACCACGTCATAGAGCTGCATTTCAGAGACCCAACCCTCACCGATTTCTGGGATTCCATGTCTCTTCCGCAACACATTTTCAGCTTCTCTTAGAATATCAGCTGTAAGGTTTTCGAGCCGTGGCAGCTCCGGCGGGACATACCAATCTTGCTTTTCGAGAAGATCGACCTCGTAAAAATTCGAACCCTCAATCTTTACTGTCCGTCCGGTGTAGCGAATTGCGTCAACACCGTAAAGGTTCGTTTCAGTATGCGATAGAGAATTCAATGTGGAGAAGTCTGGATCTCTCTTCGCACTATCCCTTCTCCACAATTTGTGGCGATACGCCTCGATGAGTCCTAGAGAAAGACCTTTCTTCAAAACTTCTCTCTCTACAAATTCAGGGCTATACTTGGTCCATAGAGCTGGAACCTTTACACGATAGGGTGCGTCTTCCACACTCATTTCGTGATGATAAATAAGCGGGTTCGTATAGCGGTCAAAGAGGATGCCTTTAGGGAATTTAAAGAACCCGTAGTCTTCCACGGTTATCTTTTCCTTACCATGGTGAACTTGCCCATTTCGTAAACTCACCATTTTGTCGCGCCGCAATTGGCCATGCTTAACCAATTCTTCCACCGTCGAAACGGATTTTATGAGCACGTCCAAAGGGGTCGATCGTCCCTCGCGCTTGTACGTTTCCACCACTGCATCGATACACGAACAATATTCCTGCAAGTTGTCTTCAATGAGATCCGTTCGAGATGCATCGGGCCTGAACGCTAAGAGATCTCTCCCCGCCAATTCGAGTTTCGCAAGCCGCTTCAGATAGATCAACTCTGGATGCAAATCGCCGTATGGCTTGTCGCCAAGCACCGCATAGTATTTATCGATTGCCTCTGTGTACTGACCACGGGCGATCGAGTCACGAATTTCTTTATAAGGTGGATAGTCATCCCCGAGTCGGCGGCGGGCTGGTCGCATCACACCTGTTGTCTCGTCATAACTGGGGAAAAACCCTTCCGAGGTAAGTCGCTCTAGAACCCTTTTGCTGTCTTGGTGAATCGGAGTTAAGTAGGTATCGTCGAGGAAGTTTCTCATTGCCTGCTTATCTATCTTCATGTCTGCCATGAGGCGTTTTGCAACGGCCGGCACACGTTTCTTGACGCCCGTGGAGAGGTAGACATATACGGTTCCATCCTTGGCGAATCGGTGCAGTTGCCCTACTTCGGCGCCAGCAATCCGGGGTAGACGAAATGATCGCGTCAAGGAAAAGAGCAAGGCCATTTGAGAGATCTGATGATCTGCGAAAGTGACAATGTGCCAGGCGTCTTCTCCACTGCCGCGTATCTCATGCTGAGTGGCTTGAGCAGCAAGCGCGAGGGCTCTTTTGTAGTGTTTACTTTTCGAGAAACCGAAGTGTATTCGGTACGGCTGACCAGGTGGTGGGGCTTGGATCATGGCAGTGGCAACAATTCCACCTTAAATAACCCCTCTATAAATTAATTCCTGAAAGCATCATTAGGGTAGAAGACGGGGCCATCTTATTTTGTTGAGAGCTGAATCAAACCATTTTTGCAACTCCATCGCTTGCCCTCTCAGAAGTGGGCGCATTTTAGAAGGCCTACCTGGCCGGTGTCCAGCCTGTCATAATCGCCAATCTGACCCTCTTTTGCATTTCGAGTATTCCGGGCTCTAGTTTCGCTGATGTCGCACGGGGTAGGCCACCCGATAAACCCGGACTCAACTCAATATAGAGAATTCGAACATTATTCTTCCTGGGTGTCCTCTGCAACATTTAACTCCTGAACTAGCTTTTCCAAATTGGTGGCCTCTATAGCTAGGTCAATATAAACAGTATCATTGTTATTGTTTCTCTCTAGCTTCGTTGCGCCGTCTGTGAAGGTACAGGCCCGCAAATCCTTCGAGCTAATCAATTCCACTACGGTTGACGGAACCCTTTTCCCGAAGAGAGGGACTTTCCTTGAAGATGCAATGTAAGTAGCCATGTAATCCAATATGTCCTCTGGCGTACCTGATGTGATGCCTTCACCACTCCACCCGCTTAGGTTCTCAGCAATTGACGCTAACCTATGTCCACGTACTCGTGACTCGGTGTAAAGTTTTGTGGCTGCATCTCTCATCGAAATGAAGGCAGCACGGGGTACCGTTTCCCGTATGAGGAGAGGTGAATCTGGAAGCTCGCTAATGGTTACCGCATGGATACCATAAGAACGAAAGCCATGGGCATCTTGCATCCTGAAGCTGAGATATCCACTCCAAGGCTTCGAAGCCTCTACCGTGACCAAGAAATATCGCCCTTCGCCAGCCCCAAGTGCTGGAACACTGCTCTTATACCAGGCATCCATCCCTCCTTCAGTATCAGGGCGGATGGATTCAAAGTAAGCCGGATCACATTCACATTCCTCGATATTCATTATGTTAATGATGGTTAAGGGGACATTACTTTGGTCTTCATTCAAGAAGCGGAAATTGAACTTTATTCCGTTAAAGGGGTGTCGGGCCTGAGCGAAACAGCAAAGCTTGAATGTGCCTATGGGCAAAGAATACGGGAACCAAAAATTATGGACGCTATGGTTCGGTGGTGGATGGTCGATGAATTGAAGATGAAAGTTATATTTGAGAGCTACGTGCTTCCAGATCCAAGGAGCGAAATAGTAGAGGAGCCCCGACCCAACAATTGAAGCAACAAAGATTAGAACGGCTATGACTGATTGACAATCGCTACCAAATAGACGAGAGAAGCTTTCAAAACATTCGGACATACGATGCAGTGGTATTTAGGTCATAAAGCAATCAGAACGAACATAGGGAGCCTCGCAGGCGGGCATATTGTAGGAAGGCGTGAACGACGACGCAAGGTCCTGTTTTCCTTTTTCGACTCCACGCGCTATAGTTCCCGCCGAGGTCGCACGGGTAGGCCACCCGATGAATCGGCTTTCTCCCCGGTTCGCGCGGCCTCGATCTTCCCCCGGAGAAGCGTCACGGAGAAAGGACGCATTCCATGCACACAGTCGATGAGATTGTTACCGCACTTCGCGCCTTGCCCCCGGATGAGTTGAAGGAAGTTAAAAAACAAGTCTGGCCCCGTAAGTACAGCCGCCGCGATCAAAAGCCGCTTGAACTGGTTCGGCACACAACGTGGCACATCCTGATGGAAATGCTAAAAACGATTGAAGATGTGTTACCCGAAGAGTGGCTTATCGATCTAACGTCGAAGGAAATCGATGCTCTACCACTAGAAAAATGGAAAAACACGAGTGCGGGACGGGAAGTGTTCGAGCGAGAGGGACAGGAAACGTTTGAGGCCTGGGTCAACGATAAAAAGAAGAAGCTCATGAGCTGGAAACAGCTTCAGATGAAAGAGCTTGTGGAACTTGTGGCGCACCGCCTCGGACTGACTCGCCAGAGGAAACACCCCAAGGGTGGAAAGTTTCGTAAGGACGTCCAAAACGCGAAGGATGAGTTTCTAATGGGAACGGGCCTCGATTGGCCTGAAGTTCCATCGGCCCTCCGTGACGAGCGCCAGCCACGCTTTTCGGGTGATCTCGAAAGCTTCTATGATCAGCAATTAGCGTATCTTCGCGGGGCCAATGACAAAGGCCTTGAAACCATCTTCAACTCCTCCTTTGGTTCCACACGCCTAACATAAAAAACAAGATCGAAAAGGATTATCTTTTTCGATCATCTTGATCGCGATTCTTCGCGGGGTGGTCGAAAATGTCTCTCCTAAGGGAGACATTCAATGGCCCGCCGCCGTTTCTCAATTCATAATCTCGTCGGCGCTCGACCGCCACTGACCCTTGACCAGATCGCAGATTGGTGGGTGACGAAGAATGTCGGCGCCATCGCAGAGATTGCGATGCGGTCGATGCTTGATCCGCCAGGGACGACCTACCTTCTCCCACCCATGCGGCTTGTTGGGTTTGAAACTCCAGACGCCCGCATTCTGTATCAGCTCAGTCTGCATCATGCAGCCGAGGCTCACCACAGCAAGTGTGTAGTGACCCAGGCTATCAGCCAGCACATTGAAGAGCTGGTGTTCTTTGCCCGCGAACAGTTTCTCACCGCCCTGTTAAGGCTGGACCTTCACGCGACGTTCCAACGTGATCAGTTTGCCGTGCGGGAGGAGCGATGAGGCTCTCCCCGGCGCACAAGGAGTTAATCAAGCTATTGGCCGAGGTCGCAGTGGAAGAGTTTCTCGAAGAACAAAACAGCCGCGCCAGGACGATGACCCCGACGCGGCAAACCGAAAGGAACGACGATGGAAAACTTACGCCAATCCCCTCGGAATAGGAAGTCCCCTCCCGTTATACCCTGTGGACCTTTCATGGGGAAACCGATTCCTGAAGCCTCGGATTTCTGGTTAAAGACGCTCGCCGAATGGCACTGGGTGCGCGGACGATTGCGAGAGGCGGTCGAAGCGGAACTCCAGCGCCGGAAAGGCGGGAGGTGATGGTGATGAGCGAGACAACGATGGGGGACCTATTTCAGGCCGACGTGCTCCACTGGGGGCGACTATACATCGCACGGCAATGGTACGTGTTCCCGTGTTGGACGGTTGATGAGGAGGGACGGTGTACCTGTCCACTAGGGGGCGAGTGCCCTGATATTGGAAAACATCCTATCGGGGACTTAGTGCCGAATGGGTTCAAGAATGCCTCGTGCGACCTTGCAAAAGTGGAAGAATGGTGGGGGCCCGGTACTCCACCGCGGAATATTGCCATTGCGACGGGAAAGGTCAGCGGAATCACGGTGATCGATATCGACGGTGGGCCAGGGAAGGTCGGGATGCAGAGCTGGGTGGAGTTGATCAGGGGAAAAGGCGAGCCAAAAACCTTAATGGCTCACACCGGAGGCGGAGGAGTCCATTTGTTCTTTCAGTATGAGCCCAAAATGGGGAAATCTCGGAGCAACTACTTGGGCTCATCCTACAAGCATATCGATCTCAGAAATGATGGCGGTTACATCATTGCGCCGCCGAGTCGGCATCGGAGTAGTGGGAGGTACGAATGGCCGACGAATGGATGAACATAACGATTGCCACAGTACCCGAACATTTGATTCCGCATGAGGAGAACCGTGGGCGCCCACGGAAGGACGATCCTACGCGGCGCAAGTACGGGTTGTCCGAGGTCAAGGACATGTTGGCCGTGATCCCCGCCGATGACCGGGACTTATGGCTCCATGTCGGTATTATCCTCGGTCGAACCTTTCAGTGCAGCGACGACGCGTGGCAGGTCTACATCGAGTGGGCCGACAAGTGGGAAGGAGCGAGAGACCAAAACCACGACAAGCATATGCGCCACTTCTTCTATGCCAAGAGCCAGGAAGGGGCGGACCGGGAACTCTCCATTGGCACCATCGTGAAATTGGCGATGGAGCATGGTTGGGCCCCCACGACCGGTCGCATCTCCCTCGATGCCCTCTACTATCACGTTGGTCATGGCTATCTGTACCGGCCCACCATGGAGACATGGCCCGCGAAGGATACGGATATTGCCGTGAGTCCAATGATGGACGATGGCGTGATGCGGAAAGCCACGGAGATCCTTCAGCGGCGACGGCTCGTAACCTGTGTGACGAGCCATCCGCAGTTGGCGGAATACACGCCGGATAGGAATATCGTGAAAGGGGAACTGGTCGCCGATTCCGGGGCCGCTATTCTGAACCTGTATCGCCACGCCACGATCCCACTGGGTGAGGCCGCGTTGGCGACGCCATGGGTTGAACATTGCCAGCGCCTGTTCACGAAGCCGGGAGATTGCGACCAGTTTTTTAATTTTATGGCCCACCGCGTTCAGCGCCCGTGGGAGAAAATGCGCTTTGCGCTCCTGATTGGAGGCGAACAAGGCACGGGGAAGGATACGGCCATTGAAATGTGTGTCCCGGCGATTGGCGCATGGAACGTCGAGAACATCACTCCACGCGCCTTGCAATCCTCATTCAATGCCTACCTAGTTTGCGCTCTCCTGCGCGTCAATGAAGCTGCCGACGCCCATGATCAATCGCGATGGATGTTGAATGAGCAATTGAAAAATATCATTGCCGGGACGCCTGACCACGCGACGATCAACGGCAAATATCAGCTCACCCAACATGTGCGTTTGTATTGCGCCGTCCTCGTCACGACGAACCACCTTCTGACCAGCGTTCATATCCCGGAAGATGATCGCCGTTACGATGTGATTGAGTGCGCGACGAGGAAGGAGATGGGACTCGGAGACGCTGAAAAAAGACGCGAGTATTTTTCCAGCTTATGGAAGTGGTTCGATGAGCAGAAGGGGGCTCAGCACGTGGCGGCGTTCCTGCACCAGCGGGACTTGTCGGGATTCTCGGCCGCATTGGGCCAGCGAAAGACGGCGGCGCATATGGAGATTGTCCAGCACGGGATGAGTGGCGATGAATGGCTGCGGGATATTGTTGACGAAATGGGGAATCCGCCTGTGCTCATCGGCAATGGGATTCTCGAACGGGCGGTCGGGATGGGGTGGCTGAAAAAGGACGCGCAGGCAAAGCTGGGTTATGGGTTACGCCGAATGGGGTATCAGGTGCTCAGCAATCCCCACTATGGAGATGGGCGGTGGAAGCTGAACGGGGTGCTGTGCCGAGTCTACAAACATCGGGACCACCGCCCGAAGCCGGAACCGGATTGGCAAGAGGTGCTTGAAATTCCGGGAGAGGGAGAAAGCCCGCTTGTCTACGACAAGGAGAAGAATACCTATGTCCATAGCACGAGTGAGTTCTGAGAGTTCTAAGGATCTTCATGAGTTGGAATGGAAATAGGTTTTAGTTCCGAGAGTTCTGGGAGTTCTATTGCCTATAAAGTAGCCACAAAAATGTTTAATAGGAAAAAGGGGTGGGGATAAACATTATTTTAGGAAGACAAAACCATACGGAACTCCCAGAACTCGTGGATGTGCTTATCGGGTTCGGGAAGGGCGAGAGAGACGGTGCCGGGAAGGGGCCTAAACATGTGTAGGAGCGGCGAAAGACCCATATCCCGACTCCTCGCCCGAAGCCGAAAATGGGAGCTTATACACGATTTCCTATCAATCCTGTTGAAAGACCTATGGAATACCATAATTTATGAAGTCCTCATAAAAATCGGGGTCCCGATTCTTCGGGAAGGGTAGTAGGACGATGCCAAAATGGACAAAGGGGAATAGCGGCTATGCCGGAAAGGGGAAGGGCCAAGGAAAGTCCGACCTTCCCACGGATATTCCCGCCCGTTATGACGAAGCCTTCCTAGAAGAAATGGACGCGCGGTCGGAAGTCTACAAGATGATGAGCCAGCGCCTCCTCTCGCTCGTCACCAGCCTCGGTGGCCTCGATGGTCTGAGCTATCAGGAACGCAGCTTATGCAAACGCGCGATCCATTTGGAACGTCTGATCGAGAAGCGGGAACTCACCCTGGCCCTCGACGGCACGATTGATGAGACCGGATATTTCAACGGCGTGAGTCTGCTCGCCAACATCTATAGCAAGCTGGGGATGAAACGCCGCACCAAACCGATTTCCCTCAAGGATGTGCTTAGTCAACAACCGGCCCCATCGGGGCCACAACCCAAGGAGGATCCCAATGGGAACTAGTGTTCATACGATTATCAACGGGCTGAACGGCGAATTGGTCCGACCAGTGAAGGCGACCCATACAGAGACGTTGGAGGAGAAGAATAAGTTCGCCCACAGAGCACTGACAGTCCTGGAGCGGTATGCCTCAGAGGAAAACAAGCACGCCGCGAATGAGTCGCTCAGCCATCAAGGGAAGGCCCAGGCTAACAAAACCTTCGCCACCAACCAGACGGTCCCCGCTCTGAAATGGCTTCAGACGGAGATCGAGCGCCTTCAGGCGAAGGACCAGCGCTATCGCACCCAGTTCTTCACGATCCATTCAGGTATTGCCGACGCGGTCGAGCGAATGCTTACCTACACCTATCTCTGGAGCAAGTTTGACTCGCTCGACCAAAAGAGCCGCGTCACGCAGTTTGTCCACGCCGCTGACCACGATCAACTCACGGTACTCGGCGCCATGCTCGACCATCCGCTCGAACCCATGGTCAACGAGGAGGTCAAGGAGCGAGCCCTCACCGAACGGGCCAAGCGGTTGACCCCACGCGACTATGACAACTTTGAGCAGAACCAGATTCTCTTGGAATTCCTGGTTATGGTCCGTGAGTGGGTCGCCCGGTGGTTGTTCAACGAAATCCATATCGAAATCCCGGTGCTCCGCACTAACTTCGGTGATGCCATCGCCGATATGTTCGAGCACCAAACAACCGGCATTCCGGTGGAAGCCTAAGTCGCGGTGCGCACCCCGACCAGGTGGGACTTTCCGGGGGAAGGTCCCGCCGCACTTTCACGGACTAAGGCAATGTCCCAAATCCATCCGCTCACCTTCTTCCGCCCCCTCCGTTGGATTGATGGGCGCACGTCCCTTCTCGACACAATTGAACCATATCGACAGAGCATTTTTACAAAGGCTCTCTACACGTTCCGCCCCGATGGCAGCATCCTCTACAAGCGCGTCCTGACGGGCCGTGCCAAGAAAACCTTCAAGACGACGGATGCGGTACTCGCGGCCCTCTACAAACTGTTCGCGTGGCAGGCGACAGGCTCCAAAGGCAATCAAATCTATCTCGTGGCCTCGGACCTCGCCCAAGCGGACGATGACCTGGACCTGACCAAGAAGCTCATTCGCTGTAACCCGATTCTCTATGAGCTGGTTGTTCTGAAAAACAACATCATCGAACTGAAAGATGGCACGGGATTCATTGAAATTCTGCCCGCCAGGGACGCGCAATCCCTCCACGGCAAGACGTACCTTCTCCTGGTCGTCGATGAGTTGCACACGCAGAAGGATTACAAACTGCTCGAAGCCCTTGAACTGGACCGTACCCGGCCTGATGCCATGCAGTGGTTCGCGTCCTACGCCTCAATGTATCGACATAAGGGCGTGCCCCTTGTCGATATTCAACGCCAGGACGATCCGAGGCTTTTTGTCTCCTGGTACGCCGGAACGGTTGAAGAGGCCTGCCCTTCTCTTAACACCCGGTATGGCCCTACGATGGAGGATATCGAGGACGCCAAGCGCAGCTTACCCTCGTGGATCTTTCGTCGTTTGTACCTCAACCTCCCAGGCCAACCCGATGACGCGGCGTTTGACGCGGAGCGAGTCGAAGAGGCCATCGTCGCAAATCGTATTGTGCTTCCCCCGCAGCCCACCCTGACCTATACCGCCTTTTGCGATTTGTCAGGCGGTGGCGGTGACGATGCCACGCTGGCGATTGCGCACGAGACCAATGGCATCGCAGTGCTCGACCTTCTGATTGACCAAGGCGCACGAGCCAACGGCACGTTCTCGCCTGAACAAGCGGTCGAAAAGTTTGCACATATGCTGAAAGCGTACCGATGCACCTCAGTCACCGGTGATCGCTACGCGGCCCAATGGCCAATCCAAGCGTTCCAAAAGCACGGCATCGATTATCGACCCGCCGAACTAAACCGTTCACAACTCTATGCCGCCTTTGAACCTCTCCTCAACTCTGGCAAGGTCGAGTTACTTGACCATGCAAAACTTCTCCAACAGCTCATTGGTCTCGTTCGTAAGGGCGAGAAAATCGACCACGCCACGGGAGACCACGACGATCACGCCAACGCGGCAGCCGGTGTTCTCGTCCTAGCCCAAGCGGATCGCCATAGTGCATACGCAATAAATTTTATGACTGGTGAGATTCTAACTGACCGCGAATTGTGGAAACGCGGGATGACACCCTAAACCCCAGTAGGAATCGGGCATTCGCCGTGCTAGCTCCTTCGATAGCAAATATAATATAATCACTAGTACCTAGTGTAACATATGCATTAACTATCGAAAGGAGACCGGCAATGAAACGGATCTTGGTGCCCATCTCGGACGAAACTAAACGCAAATTGGATGCGAAACGGGCGGAAGGGTTCACGATCAACGGCTTTGTCCGAGCCACCTTGGAGAAGGCGTTAGCCGATGCAAAGGTCCCGCGCCGAAGGAGGGCCGCCTAATGAAGGACCTCACCGACTACTATTCAACAGTCGGCTATCTGCGAGGGCAAGGGTTAGACGAAACACGCGCATACCACCACGCACACGAACTGATGGAGGCACCCGTGGGACCGAACGAATGGAATATGCAGAACATTTTGACGGACGCCCTAGAGGCATATGCCGATGAGGAGGGAAAGACATTCAAGATCCGCTCGTATGAGGATGCTGGATTGCTCACACGCAATACGGGGCTCATCGTCGAAGTCGAGGGGAGCACCTTTCAACTTACCATCGTGAAAGCGTAAGGGAGCAGCCATGAAACACTTTATGCTTGGAGTCCTGACAGGAAGTCTCTTAACCGGCTCGTTTGGTCTCGCGGGAACCTTCTACGATGGCAAAGGCCAACCGAATGCCCCAGCTGGATCCATTCAGCAATTTGACTACTTCCGCGAACGGCAACAGTTCTTGGACCTTGGCGCGATGCGCCGGAACCAAGAGGAAGCCCTTCGCCAGCAACGACTTAATCCGTGTGTGAGGTAACAATCATGAGAACAGCGATTTACAGCCGGTACAGCAGCGAAGGCCAGCGGGAAGCCTCGATTGAGGATCAAAATAGGAATTGCGAAGCCTATGCCAAGCGCCAAGGCTGGGCCATCACGGCCCGGTACGCCGACAAAGCCATCAGCGGGACGCAGGATGAAAAAGGACGCGAGGGATACGCGGCGATGTTGAAGGCGGCACGAGCCAAACAGTTCGATGTGCTCTTGGTTGATGACCTCTCCCGGCTGTCACGGGATAGTATGAAAACGGAAGAGGCGCGGCGACTCTTTGTCTTCTTGAAAATCCGCCTCATTGGAATCAGCGATGGCATTGATACCGCAACCAAGGGACACAAGATTACGGCGGGCATCAAGAGCTTGATGAACGATGTATTCCTGGACGACTTGGCCGAAAAGACGCATCGAGGACAAGCGGGGCAGGCATTAAAGGGGAATAATTGCGGAGGTCGCAATTACGGGTACAAGCACGTGCCCATCGAACATCCCACGAAGAAGGACGAGTATGGCCGTGCGAAAATCGAGGCGGTACGACGGGAGATTGATCCAGAGCAGGCTCTATGGGTGAAACAAATCTTCGAGTGGTTCGACAAGGGAAAGTCGCCTCGGCAGATTGCGAGTGAACTGAACCAGCGTAAAATTCCATCGCCTGGAGCCTCGTATCGTCGCCGCAACCCGTGTGCACGGTATGGAACGTGGTCGGCCAGCGTCCTTCACGGTGAACTTAACCGCGCCACAGGCATTCTGGCCAATCCCATCTATATTGGGAAACTGATCTGGAATCGAAGGAAATGGGTGCGGAACCCCGAGACAAAGCGCAAGGCACCGGAGCTGCGTCCAGAACCAGAATGGATCGTCACCGAACGTCCCGAACTGCGCATCATTCCGCAGGAGTTATGGGACCGGGTTCAGGAGCGGCGCAAAGCGCGGAAGAAGTGGACCATGACGAGGCCACGCACTTCCAAGTTCCTTTTGAGCAGTTTGCTAAAATGCGCGGTGTGCGAATCGAATTTCGTGATGCAGAGCTATTACCAATATGGTTGCGCCGGCCATAAAGATCGAGGCCCAACCGTCTGTCATAATAGCCTACGCGTCTCACGCACCTTGGCGGAAGAAAAAATTCTGGCTGGCCTTCAGCGTGACCTCTTCACCCCTGAAGGACTAGACCTCTTTATCAAGGAAACGACCCGACTGTTGACTGAGCGGCGCCGAGAGCGACAACCCGACCCGTCACGCCTCCAAAAGGTGGAAGCTGAAATCGCAAACATTATGACGGCTATCAAAGCGGGGATTCTGACTTCGACCACGAAGACAGAATTAGAAAAGCTAGAGGCCGAACTCGCCCGCCTCCAGCGGACGGTTGAGGACGAACCGGACCGGGTCATTACGATGCTCCCCAGAGCGAAGGAACGCTACAAAGCGCTGATCGAGGGGATTGGGGAGCTTTCCACTAAACACCTTCCCGAGGCCAGGGAGCAGGTGCGGGCGTTGGTCGGAGAGATCTGGCTAAAACCGTCGCCGGAGGGTCACCTTGAGGCGACCCTCACCGGACGGTACGAAGGACTGGTGATGTTATTAAATAAAGGAAAACTGGGGTTAAATCTTCGTGGTTGCGGGGAGAGGATTTGAACCTCTGACCTTTGGGTTATGAGCCCAACGAGCTACCAGGCTGCTCCACCCCGCAGTCGGAGACTAACAAAGCGTTGAATGACAAGTCAAGTTGAGGTGTCGCCTGATTGCATTCTCGGAATCACGATGTTAAAGCGATAGCATGCGGATCGTCTTCATGGGCACACCAGAATTCGCCGTCCCGTCGCTTGAGGCGCTCCTTGGATCCGAGGATCAAGTGGTCGGAGTCGTCACGCAGCCGGATCGACCGAAGGGAAGAGGTCATCAGCTCGTCGCGCCGCCCGTGAAACTGGTCGCGGAGCGTGCTGGTATTTCTATTCTACAGCCGCTCAAAATTCGTACACCCGAGTTCTTGCAGGCCCTTGCTGCCTGGCAGCCTGATCTCATCGCCGTGACAGCCTACGGACGCATTCTGCATACGCCGATTCTTC
>CXWL01020192.1_pt1 | contig 15175 bp, 20 predicted proteins | sample 590931 | NCBI WGS metagenome assembly CXWL01 (sample SAMEA3498368, study PRJEB10139) | groundwater metagenome | biome: water well; material: biofilm material | place: Germany | collected 2015-04-27 | reverse complement strand
TGACGCCATCGATTACGGAAAACGCAACAAAAAAATGTCTATCCTGCTTTTTAAAGGTGTTGCATCATTGAAACCATGGCTTCGCAGTTGATGCGGCACTCTTCCTCAATAGTAATTGATATCTCGATGCTTTCTTTTTGGAAAGCGTTGCCATTAGTTTCATGAAACCCCATATTAATAAAATAATCTCGCAGTTGTCTTATAGACTCTATTTTGCCTTCATTCAACAATAATTTAACTGACGTAATCTCTGGTTTCGGGCCATCAGCGGCGCTGAAGTGATATAGATCAACTGACCCAAATCTAGACAATGCATCAATCGTTATTTCAGTTGGGACAAGGAGAAAATATTCGATAGATAATGGCTTAAATTCTAATGATTCATTGTAAATAATGTGCAAATACCAAATTGATGCCGACACCATCACCATGATAGCCATTGATAGCGCAATTACGGAGCTTTTTATAGATATCTTCATCTTGTTTTCTGACTCGCGTCACGATAAAGGAAGCCCTTCTTCGCAGGGGAAATCGTATCCAGGAAAAATGGCATCTTGCCACACATAGCTGACCCTGTATTAGTCCTTTCATTAATTGAATACAAAAATGGGCCACCGGAAAAATTTTTGTTGGCGCCTACGGGGCCGAATTTGTCCCATATTTTTAACGCGATATCAAGAGACACCGGCTCACAAAGACTTATATATTTTTTCCCAGGCTCAACTGCTCGGTAGAATCCAACAATGTTGGATACAATATCTTCCGCGCTATATCCACTGTTCGTAAACAAACTATAAAACCAATTGCTTTGCATAGTTTCAAATTTGTTTGAGATGTCCAAGAATATGGCTAATGCCACCGACTTCCTTTGAGCCACGCTTAGTGAATCTTTAACCTCGAATGATTGGTTAGCCCGAGCAGAGAGTCCAAATTTACTCATCCTCTGAGAGTATGATATCTTTGAATATCCAGTAGGATGGCACGCCAACTGGGTGGCAGAAATATTGCGCCACAATTGTGCCGCACTTGTAGGGTTGGCATGACCTAGATCTATCCAACCGCATTTCCGGGTGTAAACAAGACCATAGTTTTGGCTTTCTGCTTTGCTTCCGTCCACAATATCACGTCTGCTGGTCATTTATGTATCTTTAACAGTTGAATGTAAAAATCGAGACGGGAAATGCTTGCTGCGAAATTAATTGATGCGGTTTACCAAAAGCAGTGGTATTGCTATAAATCTAATCCGATGTTTTAGGCAGCATTCTTGCTGTTAAAACATTTTCCAGCCTTTCAATCCGGCTGTGCAGGCGATCAAAATCGGTACGCAGTTCATCAACCTGACGATAGAAAATATCGATTTCGGGAGCGGCCGGTAAATCGCGCGTTTCTTCCTGCAAAAACTCGGCGATATTCAGCCTGAAGGTTTCGATGGAATCTTTGCTCCAATTTTGGCCGGTTCGAAAAAACTGCCCGATACTATGTGCAATGCTGTCACCGGTATAGTGAGCCAGCTTTGCTTCCAGATTAATATCGAGTTTGGCGAACAAATCCTGAAATTTTCGCGCGGTATGCGTATCGCCTTCAATTTTGACTTCGCCGGAGAAAATCGAGCGCATCGGCTTTGAACTGACGCCCATTAAACCCAGCGCCCACGGAGAGCCAGTGATGCGGGTATCCGGCTGTTCCGCCGGACTGACATCCAGACATTGAATGGCATCATTGGCGGGACAAAGATAAATGGTTTCATTAAACGGCTGAATTGTAATGGCAATCACTTTACCGGCTAACGGCGCCAATAAATACCGGCTATTGTCATCCAAAGTGATATAGCGGTTGATTGCCGTTTCCAGCGCACTCATCAGCAACGGCTTGATGATCATCAGATTTTGTAACCCCGATGAACAGCAACAATGCCTTGCGTCATGTTGAAATACTCGCAGCGTTCAAAACCTGCGTTTTCCATCATGGTTTTCAGTTCATCCTGTTTTGGATGCATACGGATGGATTCGGCCAAGTAGCGGTAACTGTCCTCATCCTTTGCAACGATTTTGCCGATTTTTGGTAGCAATTTGAAAGAATAGAAATCGTAAACGGCTTCAGTAATTTTATCGGTCGGATGCGAAAACTCCAGCACAATGACACGGCCGCCGGGTTTCAATACCCGGTACATCGAGCGCAAGGCCGCATCTTTATCGGTTACATTACGCAAGCCGAAACCGATACAGACACAATCGAAGGTGTTGTCTTCGAAAGGCAGACATTCGGCATTGACCTGAGCATAGCGAATATTACCCACCAAGCCTCTATCAATCAGCCGGTTGCGGCCTTTGCGCAACATTTCCGAATTGATGTCGGCCAACACGACTTGCCCATCTTTGCCGACGCGTTGTTCAAACAACGTGGTTAAATCACCGGTACCGCCGGCCAGATCAAGCACTTGTTCGCCTTTGCGGACATTACTTAACTGCACAGCAATGCGCTTCCAGATTCGGTGAATGCCTAACGACATCAGGTCGTTCATGATGTCATATTGCGCGGCAACCGAATCGAATACGCCCCGGACCAGGTTGACTTTTTCGTCAGCGGCGACTTGTTTAAAACCGAAATGGGTGGTGTTATTAGTGCTCATGGTCTTACCTAAATTAAATGGGTTGTTTACGTTTATGGCCGGCAGCTTCCAGGCGGTCAAGATAATCGGCCCATAAAGTCTGATAATCGATGCCTAACTTATACAGCAAATCCCACGTGTAAATGCCGGTGCTATGGCCATCACTAAAAACCGGAGCAATGGCATAATTGCCTATCGGCTTGATTTCATGGATAGTGACATCTTCCTTGCCGACCTGCAGAACTTCCTGTCCTGGCCCATGTCCGAGCGCTTCCGCGGAAGGCGTAAAAACACGCAAATATTCACAGGGCAATTTAAAGGTAAGGCCGTCATCAAAACTGATTTCCAAAACCGCTGAAATTTGATGCAGCTTGATTTCTGTGGGCCTGGCGTTGGCCGGTTCTACAATCAATCGCATACGCTTTACAAGATGTACCGGCTTAAGTCTTCATCTTCAACAAACTCGGTCAANNTTCATTGACCTGCCAGCCGAGTTCGGCAATACGTTTGATGCCATCTGTAGTAAATTTCAAATCCGCACCTTCAGTTGCGAGTAAGGCCGTATATTGCTCGGTTAACGAGGCATCAGGCTCTGTTAGAATGCGTACAAAATCATCGGCTGACAGCGCATCCAGCTCAACCCGTATCGGAAATCGCCCCTGGAGTTCAGGGATCAAATCCGACGGTTTGGTCAGATGAAAGGCGCCGGACGCGATAAACAGAATATGGTCGGTTTTAATGGCGCCGTATTTGGTACTGACCGTGCTGCCTTCAACTAACGGTAGCAAGTCACGTTGCACACCTTCACGAGAGACTTCGCCACCGCCCATTTCTGAGCGTTTGCAAATTTTATCGATTTCATCCAGAAACACGATGCCATTTTGTTCTACTGCTTCAACAGCGCGTAGCTTGATGTCTTCATCATTAACCAATTTGGCCGCTTCTTCTTCCTGTAAAACTTTTAAGGCTTTACTGATCTTCATTTTTCGGGTTCTGGTCTTGCCTGAGCCCATATTCTGAAACATGCCTTGCAGTTGATTGGTCATTTCTTCCATGCCGGGCGGCGCCATGATTTCAACGCCCATCGGCGCAACATGAACATCCACTTCAACTTCCTTGTCGTTTAAATCACCTTCACGCAATTTCTTGCGCATTTTTTGGCGAGTGGATTCGCCGGATTCAGACAGCATGCCTGCATCAGCTCTGGGCAATAAAATATCCAGAATTTTATCTTCTGCGGCATCGTAAGCTTTGGTCTGAACCTTGTCCATTTCGGCCATGCGCGTCATTTTGACGGCCGTATCGACCAAATCCCGGATGATGGATTCAACATCACGGCCCACATAACCCACTTCAGTAAATTTGGTAGCCTCTATTTTAATAAACGGGGCATTAGCGAGTCTTGCCAGACGTCTGGCAATTTCAGTTTTGCCGACCCCTGTCGGCCCAATCATTAAAATATTTTTGGGAGTGATTTCTTCGCGTAAAACCGCATCCACTTTTTGGCGGCGCCAGCGGTTGCGAAGTGCTATGGCAACTGATCGTTTGGCATTGGCTTGACCAATAATATGTTTATCCAGTTCGCTTACAATTTCTTTCGGGGTCATTTGTGTCATTCAATTACTCGTTGGGTTCTGCGTCCAATTCTTCAATGCGCAAGTTATGGTTGGTATAAATGCAAATATCAGCGGCAATATTTAAAGATCTTTCCACGATTTCGCGGGCACTCAGATTGGTATTTTCCAATAATGCCCGTGCTGCTGCCTGCGCAAAAGCGCCGCCTGAACCAATGGCCATCAAGTCATATTCCGGCTCGATCACATCACCGGTTCCGGAAATAATGAGAGAGGTTTTGGCATCGGCAATAGTCAATAATGCTTCCAGTTTTCGTAAAGCACGATCGGTTCGCCAGTCTTTAGCCATTTCAACGGCGGCACGAGTCAGATTGCCGCGATTTTTTTCCAGCTTGCCTTCAAAATGCTCAAACAAGGTAAAGGCATCTGCGGTTGCACCGGCAAAACCGGCAATGACTTTGTCATGATATAAACGGCGGACTTTGCGGGCATTGCCCTTCATGACCGTATTTCCTAACGTAACCTGGCCGTCTCCTCCGATCACGACCTTGTCGCCGCGACGGACAGAAAGAATGGTTGTTCCTCTAAAATTCACTTTAAATTCCCGAAATTACTAAAATAACGCAGTAATTTTACATGGTCTGAATTTAAAATGTGAGAAAAAATAAAAACATAAATGGGCGGGATGGCTGGAAAATTAATTGCTGCGGATGTCAGAACAGACCTTATGGAATATCGAAGCGCAAGACTAAAGGGAGCTATTTCAAAGATGGGATTTTTTCGCCTTTCGCCTTGTCCCTACAAGTTAAGACTAGGTGGCCTGAAAGGAGAGACTTGCGTTATCTGAAAACTAATTTGCGTTGCGTCTCAAGTAAATACTCACCCAGAGCATTACTGAGACGATCAAACTTTATGCCGTACTGATTTTCCTTACCCGGAACTTTGCGAACAATCTTGGATGGTATTTTAAAAGTTTTGGAATCTTCAAATTTGAGTGTCAGCGTAATTTTTTTGTTAACCTTGAGTTTTTTATTGGTTGAAATTAGAACTCCTCTGCTGCTGATATCGATTAATTCAACAAGGATGTCTTTATTAAAGCGGAAACCCAGACTAAACCAACTAATTTTACATACGGAAGCGGCAATATCCTCTCTGACATAACGAACGGCAACTCTTTGATTTTGCCAGGTATTTTTGGAGATATCCATTTCATCCCAATCGTCCACATCGTTCAAATTATGTTCAAAATCGACCATAGAATTGCGAAAATTATCATCAGTAGTCATGAGTTGGCTTTAAGTATTGTCCCTATAGAGATAAATTACAAATGTTGTTTACGGTAATTCGTAAATTCAGCACTAAAAAGCTGTTGAATCCGTTAAAATTAGATTTTGTGCTCGAAATTACTGCCCTGCCATGATGCCATCAATTAAACTGCCTTTTCTGGCTGTACTCTGTCTTTTACTTGTGCTTCAACTACTTAGCTTGCGCTCTGTGTCTGCCGCAGCCAAGCAAGTTGTCAAAATCGCCTATTTGGCGCAAGAGCAAGATGTCCCGGCACCACTCTCCAATCTGGACCCCTTTATAAAAAACAAAGGCTTGCCAGGCGCTGAACTGGCAATTAAAGATAACAACACGACCGGACAATTTACAGGGCAGAACTTCACATTAACCCCATTCATTGCCCCGAAAAATGCTGATGTGGCAGATCTTTTCAACAACAGCATAGCTAATAAATTCAACTATGTTGTCAGCATGTTATCCAAATCCGAGTTGATCAACATTGCCGAACCAGCATCTGCACAGCCGATACTCTTTTTTGATGCCGCGACAAAGGACGATGAATTACGTAATGAGCAATGCCGGAACAACGTGTTACATTTATTACCCAGCCGGGCAATGCAGGCCGATGCTTTAGCGCAATATATGATGAAAAAACGCTGGACTCATTGGTTTCTGGTAACCGGCAATACACCGGAGGATCTGTTGTTTTCGGCATCAATCAAGCGGGCGGCCAAACGTTTCGGCAATAAAATTGTTGCTGAAAAAATCTGGGAACATACGTTCGATGCAAGGCGTACTGCGCAATCGACAGTCGCGGAATTTAGTCAGACAGATGATTATGATGTCTTGGTTGTTGCCGACGAACAAGGCCAATTTGGCGAATATTTGGATTACCGAACCTGGATTCCAAGGCCCGTGATTGGCACTCAAGGGCTTGTTGCCACAGCCTGGCACCGAACGCATGAACAATGGGGCGCGGTACAGATTCAAAACCGCTTCAAAGAAGCTACGGGGCGCTGGATGGAAGAGCAGGATTACGCCGCTTATCTGGCCGTCAGAGCCATTGGCGAGGCAGCTACCCGAACCAAGTCGAATGAAAGCAAACCGATTAAAGACTATATGCTCAGTGAGCAGTTTGCATTGCAGGGCTATAAAGGCGTGCCTTTATCATTCCGGCCCTGGGATGGACAATTGCGTCAACCGCTGCTGCTTGCCGCTCCACGATCTTTGGTGGCAGTTGCGCCAATTGAAGGCTTTTTACATCCAAAAACGGAACTTGATACACTAGGCTATGACCAACCGGAATCAACCTGTAAAATGACAAAACCATGAAATATAGCTACTTGGGACTATTTTTTGCGATCCTGTTGTCCAGCGCAAAGGCCGAAACTGTTTTTGTAACACTGGAAAAGGATAATGCGCTGGCCGTTGTCGACCCATTGGCCGGTAAGCTGATAAAAACGGTCGATGTAGGACAAAGACCCAGAGGTATTGCCATCAGCCCTGATTTTAAGCGGCTATTTATCGCTACCAGTGATGACAATACCATCAAGATACTGGATGCCGATACGTTAAGAGTACTCGATACACTGCCTTCCGGAAAGGATCCGGAAACCTTTGCGTTAAATCCCAAGGGCGACAGGCTGTATGTATCCAATGAAGATGACAGCATGGTAACGGTCATCGATGTGGGCAAAAAGAAAGCCATCAAGCAGATTAAAGTCGGTGTTGAACCGGAAGGCATTGCCGTCAGCCCTGATAATCGATGGGTTATCAGCGCTTCGGAAACCACCAACATGCTGCACTGGATAGATAGCAAAACCGGCACTGTTGTAGATAATACGCTGGTTGACCCAAGGCCGCGCGCTGTCAGTTTTACCTCCGACAGCCGGCAATTGTGGGCAACTTCGGAAATGGCAGGTACGTTAAGCATTCTGGACAGCCAGTCAAAACAAATCATTAAAACCATCCATTTTGACATTCCGGGCGTAACCGCGGATACCATTCAACCGGTCGGTATTGCCATTGATAGTAAAAGACAGCGAGGTTATGTGGCATTGGGACCCGCCAATCGAGTTGCCGTTATCAATGCACAAACCTATGAAGTGGAAAGTTATCTGTTAGTTGGCCAGCGAGTCTGGAATCTGGCGTTTTCGCCTGATCAAAAAAGACTCTACACCACCAACGGTGTCAGCAATGACATATCCATCATTGATCTGGAAAATCAAAAAGTGACTAAATCGATAGCGGTAGGTACCTATCCGTGGGGAGTTGCAGTCAAACCATGAAGCCCAGCACCGCGTTATCAATCGACAACCTAAGCTTTTCCTATGGCGGCAAGAAAGCACTGGATCAGGTCAGCTTTACTATTCAAACAGGCCGTTGCACCCTGTTGCTTGGACCCAATGGCGCCGGTAAAAGCACGTTGTTTTCATTGATTACCCGCCTCTATGACGCCCGTAACGGACGAATTGAACTATGCGGTTTCGATATCAAGCAACAAACGCGAAAAGCACTGGCCAAAATTGGTGTGGTATTCCAGCAAACAACGCTGGATTTAGATCTTAGCGTGCTGCAGAACTTACGCTACCATACCGCGTTACATGGCATGTCTCGTAAATTGGCGGCAGAGCGTATTCAACAAGAACTCGAACGGCTTGACATGTATGACCGCCGCTTTGAAAAAGTCCGCCAACTGAATGGCGGGCATAAACGCCGTGTGGAAATAGCTCGGGCCTTGTTACATCAACCGGCATTGCTGTTGCTCGATGAGCCGACCGTCGGTCTGGATGTCCATAGCCGTCAAAGTATTGTGAACCATGTCCATCGTTTAGCGGCTGATGAAAATATAGCAGTGTTGTGGGCCAGTCATTTAATCGATGAAATTTTTCCTGAAGACCGTTTACTGATATTACATAAAGGAAAGATTTGTGCCAAAGGCCATATTGAAGACATTCTAAAAGTCACAAGCACATCGACGATCAAGGATGCATTTTTCGCCTTAACACAGGGAGAACAAAGTTGAATATCATGCATTACTGGCGAGCCATGTGCGGTATTATCTGGCGTGAATGCTGGCGGTTTGTCACGCAGCGGGAACGATTTATTTCTGCTTTGGTCAGACCTTTGGTCTGGCTATTCGTATTTGCTGCCGGGTTTCGATCAGCTTTGGGGCTTGCCATTTCACCGCCTTACGAAACCTACATTCTCTATGAGGTTTACATCACTCCGGGCTTAATAGGCATGATTCAGCTTTTTAACGGCATGCAAAGCTCTTTGTCCATGGTCTATGACCGGGAAATGGGAAGTATGCGCACCCTGATGGTGTGTCCTTTACCGCGCTGGTTTTTATTGCTCAGCAAATTGTTGGCGGGTACTGCGGTATCAATCCTGCAGGTCTATGTATTTTTGATAATCGCACGGCTTTATGAGATTGAAGCGCCGTGGCATGGCTATTTGTGGCTGCTGCCGGCACTTGTTCTGACCGGCTTAATGCTGGGCGCATTGGGTCTGTTATTATCATCGTTCATAAAACAACTGGAAAACTTTGCCGGGGTCATGAATTTTGTCATTTTCCCGATGTTTTTTATGTCGACCGCGCTTTACCCTTTATGGAAAATTAAAGAATCCAGTGCGCTTCTGAATAATCTGGCACACTATAATCCGTTTTCACAAGCGGTTGAGCTGGCCCGTTTTGCTTTATACGGTCAGTTCAATCAATATGCTTTTATATATACGTTGTTAGCCTTCATCATTTTTATGGCGGCAGCAATCATTGGCTATAATCCTTCTAAGGGCATGATGACAAGAAAAGGTGGGGCTTCATGAATGTCCGGCCCTTAAATTACGCTACCCTTGTTACTGACACTGCATCTTTTGCAGTTCAGGCGGACCTTCCGGGCTTTCAATGCTGAAAAGGATGATTTGCCGGATCAACTTAAAAACTACTTTAACTTAATTTAAAGAATCACAATAAATTCGGTGTTTATTTGAAAAGCTCTTATTATCTGGTTATTCCAAAACAACAGGATTATCCACAGCGCTTAAGAGATTTTGAAACTAGAGCGTTGCAGCAATGGATCGACGAACTCCCCACGGCGAATCCGGGACTAGCTACGCGCCTGATTCACGACTTTGTTGCCGAACTCAACAGCATTCGNNGATTATCTTCGTGATCGTTTGATTAAAACCGGATTCCCCAAGGAAGAAAACCACATCAAGATATTGAATGTGCTGGCTTCCATTGAAAAATCATTTACGATCGGTTACTGGATAGTTCTTAAAGAACTAACGCAGCGTAACGTCAGCTGGCTGCAGGGTAAAAACGTAACCCTGGCGATTCAACGAACCATGAAAGGTCTCAGCAGCATCATCATCAGTCATTTTTTAATGGGACTGCCAATCCCGGATTGGGTATGGATCGATTTGCACTCGCTTTACAAGCTCAGTGTCAAACTCAAAAAAGACACCACAAAAGTCGACAATGATTTATTTCAAGTAACCAAATCAAGCACGCCGGAAGATTGTTATCGGCAAATTCTTTTGCTCAGCCTTGCCAATCCAACCGGCCTTATGCAAAAAGAAATTCTATTGGTTTACTCCTTTATAGAAACCATTGGACCCTTTGTCAGCCTTAAAACAGACCGGGTTGCCAATCAGTCAGTGCAATGCATTGTTCTGACCGATGAAGATCAACCGCCTTATTTTAATCCTGAAGAAAACAAGGCTTCTGACTCATCCAGTTTATATTTGGACTTTACAAAGTTATATGGTGCACTTGATCATAAAGAGAAGCTGAACTGTTCGAATGAGGGGCGATTCAGTTCAAATTATGTTTTTTTAAAAAATAACGAAAAGCCTTCCTTTGAATTACTGGAATATCTTTATCAACGATGGTCCGGTATCGATCTGCAGGGATCGCCTTTGTTCAGTGACAGGCTGGATAGACGCATGACCATAGGCCTGATCTCCACATTCGATTTGCAAAGTTCGCTATTACCGCCCGGTATGACACATTCAGACCCGGAAAAAGACCAGGAGTTTTTAGTGCAATCGCAATCGGAAAGAATGCTTTCCTGTGTTTTTAAGAAAACCGGCGTGTTGTCAGTAGGAAGTATGGTCAGCTTTAGAAAAACCGATAAGGTGGAAAATCATCGATTAATCGGCATCGTCGACAAGCTGGAAGTGACCAAGCAAAATAACAAAATAAATTTTGGAATTCATTTACTGACCAACCAATCGCTTCCTGTCACCTATCTGCAATCTGCTGCTGCAACGGACGATAGCCCGCAAAAAGCCCTGTTTTATACGTCGACAAAATCCGGTGGCGGAAATTATATTGTCACTGACAATTTTATCTTGAAAGACGACGACATGATCCGGCTCTTCATTAATAACGAGAATTATCCCATCCTATTAAATAACAAGAAAAATATCGGCCTTGGCTATTGGCAGTTTTCCTGTTCCAAAATTTCAGAGCGGGAATCACCGTCACAACCCCAGAAAGGCTATGATTTTATTTAGTCAAAATAAAATCACCTCTGTCTAAATTTCAATTACATCCCAATATTTCTCAAATACCTTCACAAAGCACTTGAAAAGTTTTTCCATCGTGGTACCTTGGTACATTAAGCGTGGGGAAAAGTCTATATACTGCATGCTTACAAAACTGTTATTGCCTGATATAGTGATAAAAGACTGGCTTGATCCAACAAAAGCTTGCTTCCGGATTGGACTGAAAAACAGATGTTGATTCAAGTAGAGTTTTAACCAAAATATAATAAAAACATTATCGTGAGGATGAGTATGAGCAAAGAAGAAGATGCAAAGCAAGCTTTAGAATCGACCAAAAAAATTGTGGGTAACACTGTCGATGTTCTTATGGATTTGAAACAAAAAAATCCAAAAGTGTTTTTTGGCGCCATTGGTGGCGTTACCGTTTTACTGCTTATCATGATGATGAGTGGCGGTGACGGCGATAAGCCTCCCCTTCCAGGTCCGGCAATAAAAAATCTTTCCATTGGCCAGCAGTATGTTTTAAAGAGTGCCAATTCTTATGATCCGGCCTCCACTGTTAGACTGGTTTCAGTGCCAGGCGCCATGTCTGCTTATGATGACTCCGAAGAAGCCGATAGAAGTGGCGCTTGCCAGCACATGCCTCAGGGCACAAAAGTAACCGCTGTTGAATTCCAGGATTTCGCCGGAAAGAAAAATGCTTTTGTTAAAGTTAAAATGGAAGACGGCGAATGTAAAGGAAACGAAGGCTGGGCTTTAGCAATTGACGTTCAGTAAATCGAAATAAGTTGACGATATTGAATTATTACTTATAATACGTAAGATAATTCAAGCGCGGGAATAGCTCAGTGGTAGAGCACAACCTTGCCAAGGTTGGGGTCGCGAGTTCGAATCTCGTTTCCCGCTCCAACAAATAATAAAAAGCCGCTTATAACAGCGGCTTTTTTATTTCTTTAGTTCGGCTGCGTAGCAAAATGGTTATGCAGTGGCCTGCAAAGCCATCTACGCCGGTTCGATTCCGGCCGCAGCCTCCAATAATTATAAATAAATTCAGCCGCTTATATCAGCGGCTTTTTTATGCGCGTTATTTTTTATTGGCAAAAATAGTAAAAATATGGCAATAAAATAAAAAAGGGAAAAAACGAGTTAAACGGGCATTTAATTCAAAAATACTTTTTGCATAACCACAAGTGATAGTTTAGTATCACTTTTATGAAAACAGAACTTGTCACCACCCTAAAACGTCAAGCTACCAAAATTCTTGCCGAATTGCACGAATCTAAAGAGCCTGTACTAATCACCGAACACGGCCAGCCGTCAGCGTACCTCATTGATGTCGATGATTACGAGTTGATGCAGTCCAGGATGAGAATTCTTGAGGGCATAGCTAGGGGAGAAATGGCGGTTTTTGAAAATCGAACGTTTAGTCACGCAGAAGCAATCGAAAAAATGGGCAAATGGCTCAAATAATCTGGACAGAACCAGCACTTACTGACCTGAACGAAATTGCAGAATACATAGCTCTTGATAAAGTTGAAGCCGCTCGTCGATTGGTCGAACAAGTATTCAAAAGTGTTGGTCAACTCGAACAGTTCCCTGAATTAGGCCGGAAACCACCAGAGTTGGAAGCCTCGACCTATCTGGAAATTATCGTAAATCCGTGCCGAATATTTTACCGCTTAGACCAAAATAAGGCCTACATCCTCTATGTCATGCGAGGTGAACGCCAACTTCGCAATTATCTGCTGGATGATCGTGCTCAAAATATAAGCTAGTTAAAAATTATTGATGCATTAATAATTATTTATTATCAATAAGATATAATTTTTCCCCTGCGTCTCCATTGCAGACATTGGCTCATATCAACCAATATTCAACATAACCGGCCAGGAACAGTCGGTCATGTTCGCCAACTGCAGACCTTCGAAACTTCCATTACGGACGATCAATATAGCAAACTAAATAAGAATAAAACTATCAAGCAAATTTATAAGTGTTAATTGAACCATCGACATGATTCATCGAAATTGATTTGTAACCACTGTTCACATAAGTCATTTTCACACGCATAAACTTGAAGGGATAACGCAAGCAAAATATCACTGTTAAGAGTAAAAAATGTTTTGCATTCCAACCTTCATGGCGTTCGCGGTAACAGTCAACCAACCGCACCACCTCATCCACGGGGGCCTGTCGATGTGAAACCTGACTCAACCGCTTATCGATCAAGCCGTCTAAGCCTTCGTCCTCATAGCGGTCAATATGCCGCCGGAACGTCCTTTCGCATACGCCCAACAGCCGAGCAGCTTCCTCTTGCGTCAAACGCCCTTGCTGCCAACCGCCATAGCCTTCTTCGAACCTCATCTTCCGGGTCTCCTGTAGCCATTCTGTCCGTTTCATTCGGCGCCTCCTTAGGCACTTCGAAGCCGGACAATTAATTTACTCCCAACAATGCCCCTAAAAATAATTGACAAAAGGTATCATGTGAGACATAATTGATTAATCAAATGATACTTTAAGGTTTCAAAATGGTTCTAGTTACACCTGAAAAGATAGCTTCCTTTATGTCTCTGTTGCCATTGCCGCACTCCTTTGCCGAATTGGATTCGCTTGTTTCGCGTGGATTACCTAAACAGGCATTGAAAGCTATTGTAGACAATATTGGTCTCAACACGGAAGAACGGAAGCAATTGTTGTATCGGATTGTTCCAGAAGCGACCTATAAACGGCGCCGGGACAAATTGAGCGCCGAAGAATCCGAACGGACCGAACGCTTGGCCAGGATTTATGCGACTGCCCAGTATGTTTGGAACTCAGAAGCTGAAGCCAGGGTATTTTTACATACACCACATCCTTTGTTACAAGGCCGTACTCCGCTTGATGTTTCTCTGACCGAGTTAGGTGCCCGCCGGGTCGAAGAATTGCTCTGGCGATTGTATTACGGCATCGCGGCTTAGTGCAGATATATCGGATAGCTGACGGGCGCCATCCGATTTGGGACGGGATGGGTGCCGCGTTAATTGGTGGCAGGTGGAATAGCCCAGGTAAGCCGGTTATTTACGGATCACTGTCTTACGCTTGCGCCATGTTAGAAATACTGGCACATGCGAACATAGGCCGCGTACCGGAAACGCATCAATATGTGATTGCAGAAGATCCCGAAGGCGTTTCAGTAGAAGCGCTCGAGGAGGATGCGCTACCTCAAGGCTGGGATTCCGAAAACAGCGCATCAGCTAGGGCAGTTGGCGACCAATGGTTATTAGAAGCAAGATCAGCAGTATTAATAATTCCTTCCGTTATTGCCAAGCTGGACAGGAACGCAATTGTTAACCCGCTTCATCCAGACGCTAAAAAATTGATAGTTTCCGAACCTAAAAAAGTCATTTGGGATAAGCGACTTTTCCAGTAGAAAAAATCTTTATAAATAAATACAGTTAGTTACATAATTTCTACATAGCCGACGTTGGCTCATATCAACCAACTTTGTAAGATCGGCCAAAACCAGTCCTTGACAATTGCCAAGACCAGCCCATCGCAATTACCAAGAGCGGCCACTCCGTCAAATACAGTTTATCAGGACTTGGCTATTTTGGACTGTCTATGCGTATTGGTGAACTGAGTCACATAATCAGTTACAACCCTATAAAGGAAAGCAGCGCTTAGCCGATCCCTAAGGGAATGAAGACAATCATTCCCGAATAGGATTATGGCGGCGGCTGCTTGTGCGCAGCGTAAGCCGAAGAACACTCCTGGCACAACGGCATATCGGCGCCGGCAGCCCGAGCGCAGCGCGGTTTATCAGGTGGTGCAAGGCCATCTGGAAACCTGGCTGGCCGACTGTCGGCACGTGGACGAGGATGGCTTCCCGGTTGCAGCGTACATCGAGCAGGATTTCCGCAAGTTTCTCGAGTGTGGCATCCTGGCTCATGGCTTTGCCCGGACTCGATGTGCTGGCTGCGCTTACAATTTTCTCATCGCCTACTCTTGTAAAGCATAGGTATCTACACAAGTTATAGCGCCCCTTCTCCAGAGCACCCACAGGGCATAAAGGAGAAGGCTGGGATGAGGGGAATGTAAACACTTGATTTTATTCTCCTCACCCCAACCCTCTCCAGCAGGAGAGGGAGCTTGGCCGGGTGAGGCCTCTAAATGATGTGTCACCTACAGCATATTGCGCCAAATTGATTAATTTTAT
>CXWL01128003.1_pt1 | contig 15179 bp, 20 predicted proteins | sample 590931 | NCBI WGS metagenome assembly CXWL01 (sample SAMEA3498368, study PRJEB10139) | groundwater metagenome | biome: water well; material: biofilm material | place: Germany | collected 2015-04-27 | reverse complement strand
AAATATTCCGGACTTGTGGACGCGGCGGATGAACTGCTTGAGCATCTGCTCGGTGACGGTGAAATCGGCGATCACGCCGTCCTTCATCGGGCGGATGGCGGTAATGTTGCCGGGCGTGCGCCCCAACATTTGTTTGGCCGCCAACCCGACTTGCTGGATCACTTTCTTGCCGTTCGGGCCGCCCTCCTGGCGGATGGCCACGACCGAGGGTTCGTTCAGCACGATGCCTTGGCCGCGCGCCCAGATCAACGTGTTCGCTGTGCCCAGGTCAATCGCCAGGTCGTTGGAAAAATAGCTGTCTAGGAAACCGAACATGATAAAACCCCGGAAGTCGTGAAGGAGTGCGCCTGTAAAGGTGTTTATGATACCCTATTACGCTCGTTTCCATAAAGCCTTACCCCATCATGTCCCTCAGCATAGACGATGTAAAAAAAGTGGCCCGGCTGGCCCGGCTGGCCGTATCCGAACAGGAAGCGCAGGAAGCGCACGTCCGGCTGACCGGCATTTTTGACCTGATCGCCGAAATGCAGGCGGTGGATACCTCCGGCATCGAGCCGATGTCGCATGCCCAGGACGTGACCCAGCGCCTGCGCGAAGACAAGGTTACGGAAACCAACCAGCGCGGGCTGTTCCAGTCGGTCGCGCCGCAAGTGGAGCGCGGCCTGTATCTGGTGCCCCAGGTGATTGAATAGTGAAGGGAGAAGGGAGAAGGGAGAAGAGTAAAAGCGGCGCGGAGGTTTTCCCCTTCCCCCTTCACTCTTCACCCTTCCCCCCAAAGAAATGATAAACGCCTCGCTCAAACAACTCTCCGCCCAATTGGCCGGGAAAAAAATTTCCAGCGTCGAACTCACGCAGCTTTATCTCGACCGCATCGCCGCGCTCAACTCTCAACTCAATGCCTACATCACGGTGAACCCGGAAACCAGCCTGGCACAGGCGCGCGCCGCCGACGCCCGCATCGCGGCGGACAAGGCCGATGCGTTGACCGGCATACCCATCGCACAAAAGGACATCTTCTGCGCCAAGGGATGGCTCACTACCTGCGGCTCGAAAATGCTGCACAACTTTGTCTCGCCCTACGACGCGCACGTCATCGCGCAATTCAACAACGCGGGCGCGGTGAACCTGGGCAAGACCAACATGGACGAATTCGCCATGGGCTCATCGAACGAGACTTCGTATTTCGGCGCGGTGAAAAACCCGTGGGACACGGCGCGCGTGCCCGGCGGCAGTTCCGGCGGCACGGCGGCAGCCGTTGCAGCGCGGCTGTGTGCGGCAGCCACCGGCACCGATACCGGCGGCTCGATACGCCAGCCCGCCGCGCTGTGCGGCATTTCCGGTTTGAAACCCACCTACGGCGTAGTATCGCGCTACGGCATGATCGCCTTCGCCTCCAGCCTGGATCAGGCCGGGCCGATGGCGCGCAGTGCGGAAGACCTCGCGCTGATGCTGAATGTCATGGCGGGGTTCGACGAGCGCGATTCGACCTCGTTGCAACGCGAAAAGGAAGACTACGCGCGCGACTTGAACAAGCCGCTGAACGGCCTGCGCATCGGCCTGCCGAAAGAATTTTTCGCCGAAGGCTTGAGCAGCGATGTCGGCCAGGCCGTGCAAGCGGCCATCGCCGAATACAAAAAACTCGGCGCGGCCGTGGTGGACATCAGCCTGCCGAATTCCAGATTGTCCGTACCGGTGTATTACGTGCTGGCCCCGGCTGAAGCCTCCAGCAACCTGTCGCGCTTCGACGGCGTGCGCTACGGCTACCGCGCCCCGGAATACAGCGACCTCGCCGACATGTACGAAAAGAGCCGCGCGCAGGGTTTCGGTGCGGAAGTGAAGCGCCGCATCATGATCGGCGCCTACGTGTTGAGCCACGGTTACTACGACGCCTACTATTTGCAGGCACAGAAGATCCGCCGCCTGATCGCGCAGGATTTCACCGAAGTGTTCAAGCGATGCGACGTGATCATGGGGCCAACCTCACCATCCACCGCTTTCAAGCTGGGCGAGAAAGGCGACGACCCGGTGCAGATGTACCTATCCGACATCTACACCATCGCGGTGAACCTCGCCGGTCTGCCCGGCATGTCCATTCCCTGCGGCTTCGGTGCGAACAATATGCCGGTGGGTTTGCAGATCATCGGCAACTATTTCGACGAGGCGCGCATGCTGAACGTTGCGCACCAATACCAACTGGCGACCGATTGGCACAGCCGCGCGCCACAACTTGGCTAAGTTTAATGAGCATCCCCTTCCGACATAGCGCAGGATTTGGCAGGCGAATTGAGTATTGGATTATCGGGAAAATGCTGAAAGAGGGGCTTGATATTTATGTGCCCTTAGTTGATGACTTCGGGGTGGATGCGGTTATTCGTAAACCAGATGGCACTTTTATTGAGATCCAAATAAAAGCTCGTTCAAAAGACGTAGTTTTCGGCGACGCCGCTCTGTTTGCCGCAATCGACTTTCCAGAAAACAGAAAAAACTATTTTTTCGTTTTCTATTCCGAGAGGCTCGATCACAAGGGACTTCCTTGCATGTGGATTCTTTCTTCCGAAGAATTTATTCAGGAATGTGTACAAAATAAAAGCGGAAATAATATAGGCAAGAGAAGTATTTGGTTTAATGGGAAGAACACGAAGAATAATTCCGAGCACCCAAAAGAAAGATTTAATCAGTATCTAGCACCAGATTTTTTGCGCTTTCATTAGGAATAAAACATGACTTGGGAAATCGTCATCGGGCTGGAAGTGCATTCGCAGCTTTCGACCAGCAGCAAAATCTTCTCCGGCGCTTCGACCGCATTCGGCGCGGAGCCGAACACGCAGGCTGACGCGGTGAGCATCGCATTGCCTGGAGTACTGCCGGTGCTGAACAAAGGCGCGGTGGAACGCGCGATCAAGTTCGGCCTCGCCATCGGCGCGCACATGGCGCCCCGCTCGGTGTTCGCGCGCAAGAATTACTTCTACCCAGATCTGCCCAAGGGCTACCAGATCAGCCAGTTCGACCTGCCAGTGGTGGGCAACGGCCAGCTCACCATTCATGTCCCTTCGACAGGCTCAGGGCGAACGGATGAGAAAGTGGTACGCATCACGCGCGCCCACTTGGAAGAGGATGCGGGCAAGTCGCTGCACGAGGATTTTCACGGCATGACCGGCATAGACCTGAACCGCGCCGGGACGCCGCTGCTGGAGATCGTCTCCGAGCCGGACATGCGTTCCGCCGCCGAGGCGGTGGTTTATGCCAAGGCGTTGCACACGCTGGTGCGCTGGATAGGAATTTGCGACGGCAACATGCAGGAAGGCTCGTTCCGCTGCGACGCGAATGTCTCGGTACGCCGCCCCGGCGCGCCGCTCGGCACACGCCGCGAGATCAAAAACCTCAACTCGTTCCGCTTCCTCGAACAGGCGATCAACTACGAAGCGCACTGGCAGATCGAGACGCTGGAAAACGGCGGAACAATACAGCAGGCCACCGTGCTGTTCGATCCTGACAAGGGCGAGACGCGCATGATGCGCAGCAAGGAAGATGCGCACGACTACCGCTACTTCCCCGACCCCGACCTCCTGCCGCTGGAGATTTCACCGCAGTGGATTGAAGAGGTTCGCGCTACCCTGCCGGAATTGCCGCAGACCAAGCAGGCGCGCTATGTAAACGAGCTCGGCCTGTCGGCCTACGATGCCAGCATCCTCACTGCATCACGCGAGATGGCGGATTTCTTCGAGACGGCGCTCGATGCGTCTTCCCTCACCCCCAACCCCTCTCCCGGCGGGAGAGGGGAGACCTCTGCCAAGATTGCTGCCAACTGGCTGAACGGCGAAGTGAGCGCCCAATTGAATCGTGATGGATTGGACATGGCGCAATGCCCGATCACGCCACAGCAACTCGGCGGCATGTTGCAGCGCATCGCCGATGGCACGATCTCAAATTCCGGCGCGAAAGAAGTATTCCGCACCATGTGGGCAGAAGGCGGCGAAGCGGACGCGATTATCGAAGCCAAAGGATTGAAACAGGTCTCCGACAGCGGTGCAATCGAGAAGATCGTGGACGAAATCATCGCCGCCAATGCCGACAAGGTCGCAGAATATCGCAGCGGGAAAGATAAATTATTCGGCTTTTTTGTCGGTCTCGCCATGAAAGCCAGCAAGGGCAAGGCCAACCCCGCACAAATGAACGAGATCCTTAAGCGCAAGCTCGCCGGATAGAAGCGACGGTTATTTTCGGTCATCCGAAATCGGCATTTTTAGAGGAGCCCTTGATCGTGCGGAAAATATCACCTACTTTTATTTTGGCTGCACTGTCACTGCATTTCTGCAATGGCCTTGTTTCTTGCGCCTATGGGCAGTCTCTTGTCTTCGGCCCGGAATTCTTTTCCAGTGAGAGCGGCAAATCTCAGCGGATGGTCAAGAGTTTTTCCGTTCAGGATGTCAGCCGGAAGTTTGTCATTTCGGTACAAAGCGGAAGTGGCGGGGGCGCTATTGATATAAACGGGGAGCGCATCGCCTCGCCCGATGAGACTGGCAAGCCGTTTAAGATGCTCACGAAGCCCGTGAGACTTCAAAAGCAAAATGATATTTCGGTTGGGGTGACAGGCGAAGCTGGTGCGCCGATCATCGTAACCATAATGAGCCCGGAAGAACACTCCGTGACCGCTAAAGTACCTCCTATCGGGGAGGTGGTGGATCTTGCGGGGTATGCATCAGTCGTATTTCCAGCAGGCACTTTTGACGGCACTCAGGAGGTCACGATATCCGCCACCGCTTCTGCTTCAACTCAGGATATTTTTGAGGCCAATGCCACAGGGCCTCGTTTGCCATACGAGATCAGGATAAACACCGGGGGCAAGGCGCCAAAAAAGGATATCGAGGTCAGCGTGAACTATCCTGACTCCTTTTTCTCATCGGATTATCAAATCCATATATTCGCCCAGATGCATGACAATCCGGATGCCCCGGATATGCATGACCGGTTTTTTATGCTCAGTTCAGGATTGGACGATATAGTCAAGATGGCCATGGCAACGTTGCCGAAGCATGCTTTTTCAAACCGCCACGGCAAAAACGGGACGCATGAAGCGATCATCACCGTCGGGTTAATTCATTGAGCCAGGAAGCAGCTTCAGCCGCTGTTTGCGGCGGGGAGTTGAACCAGCAGAAATTAACGCTTGCCCGCGCGCTCCTTGCGCACCTTGTCCAACAGCGCATTCAGCACCTGTATGGTTTCAGGCGGATGCAAACCGCTAACCAGGTACTTGCCATCCACTATCAGTGTCGGTGTGCCGCGCAGGTTGTAGCTTTGCCCCATCTGCTTGGCGCGCATGATCTTGCTTTGCATGGAGAATGAATTGTAGGCATCGCTGAATTTCTTGCGATCCACGCCGCGCTGGGCAACAAAGTCGGTAATCTTGGCCTCTTCAGTCAAGTCCATGTTGCTTACATTCCATGCCTTGTACAAATCGTCATGCAATTGCGCCCGCAGCCCCAACGCATCCAGCGCATAGAAAGTGCGTGCCATCGGCTCCCAGGATGGGTTGAAGATAGCCGGAGAATAGGTCAGCTCGACATCCTTGGGCATCTTTTTTTCCCACTCGACCATCATCGGGTGCAGCTTGAAGCAGTGCGAACAGCCATAGAAGAAAAATTCCAGCACTTCAATTTTACCGCCGCCCTGCGTGGGCTGCGGCTGATTGAGCACCGTGTAATCTTTCCCCGGCTGAAGCTCGGCGAATGACTGGGTAGCGCACAACAAGGCCAGTATTGCGAATAGTTGCTTGATGAAGTTCACGTTTTCCTCCTTAAAATAAAATTTCACGTTTTCCTCCTTAAAATAAAATTTATGGCACGCGTATTGGAGTGGCATTCACCCCATTTTGTTTCAAAGCTGCCAAGGTCTTGTTCATTTCATCGGCGCCCTGATAGGGCCCAAGGCGCACACGGTGCAATATCCCCTTATCGGCAGCCGTCACCGTCTGTATGCTGGCTTCCATGCCCAGCATAGCAAGTTTGGCCTTCAGCTTGTCCGCGTCGCCCGCATTGGAAAAGGCGCCCGCCTGGAGCAGGTAGCTTTCCTTGGCAGCCGCCTTGTCGGCAGGTTGCGCTACCGTGACCGGCGCAGATTTGCTCTCTGCCGCCACCGGTTTGCCGCTGTCCTTTTGCGCGTGCACAGAAGCGTCCTGCTTATCGGTCAGCACCTTGTAAAATTCAAAGCGCGGTTTGCCTTCACCCACACCCGAAGCCGCAATCTCAGGAGCTGGTGCCGTGGCTGCTTTCGCGGGTGCAGGCTTTGCAACATCCGGCGCAAGCTTTACCGTATCGCGGGGCTCCTTGCTGGCAAACGGGTTAGGCGTCCTCAATATGTACCATGCCACCCCGGCTGCGATGGCCAAACCCAATACCATGCCGATCAGTATGCCGGCCAGCAGCGAGCCGCCCTTGCGCGGCGGCGCGGATCGGGGGGGGTTGTTTCTGCTCATCTCCGTGCTTCCTTCACATTTTTTCCGGGGCGCTCACGCCCAGCAACGACAAGCCGTTACGCACCACCTGCGCCACTGCGGCAATCAAAGCCAGCCGCGCCAGCCTGACCCGCTCGTCCTCGACCAGAAAACGCGAGGCATTATAGTAGCTGTGAAAGTCTGCCGCCAAGTCTTTCAGGTAGAAGGCGATGAGGTGTGGCGCGAGGTCGTTTGCGGCAGCCTCGATCACCTGCGGAAAGTCAATCATGCGTTGCAGCAGCGCGGTCTCGTATTCGCTTCCCAGCGCGCCCATATCGGCATGATGCAGGCTCTGGCGATCGCCGCCCCACTGGGCCAGCACCGCATGGATGCGGGCATGGGCGTACTGGATGTAATACACCGGATTGTCGTTGCTCTGCGATTTCGCCAGATCAATGTCGAACACCAGTTGCGAATCGGGGTGGCGCGCGGCGAGAAAATAGCGTGTGGCATCGCAGCCCACCTCGTCTATCAAATCGCGCAGCGTGACGTAGCTGCCCGCGCGTTTTGAAATTTTCACCTCCTCGCCGTTCCGCAGCACCGTCACCATCTGGTGCAGCACATAATCCGGCCAACCTTGCGGAATGCCGGCATTCAGCGCCTGCAAGCCTGCGCGAACGCGGGTGATCGTGCTGTGATGGTCTGCGCCCTGCTCGTTGATAACGCGCTCGAAGCCGCGCCGCCATTTGTCCAGGTGATAGGCCACGTCCGGCACGAAATAGGTGTAGCCGCCGTCGGACTTGCGCATCACCCTGTCCTTGTCGTCGCCAAAATCGGTGGTGCGCAGCCACAGCGCATCGTCCTGTTCGTAAGTGTGGCCGCTGGCAATCAGCATATTGACGGTCTCTTCCACCTTGCCGCCGGTATAGAGCGCGGATTCCAGCGAAAACACATCGAACTCCACCTCGAAGGCGCGCAAATCCAGATCCTGTTCGCGGCGCAGGCAGGCCACGGCGAAATGGCGGATGGCCTCGGCATCGTTCACATCGCCCTTGCCCGTTATATGTTGGTCGTCGGCTTCGACAGCTTCCTTCGCCATGTAGGCATTCGCCACATCCGCGATGTAATCGCCGCGATAGCCGCCTTCCGGCCAGGAAGGATCGTCCGGCGTGACGCCCTTGCAGCGCAGTTGCACCGAGCGCGTCAGGTTATCAATCTGCGCGCCCGCATCGTTGTAGTAAAACTCGCGCGTCACGTTCCAGCCCGCCGCGTGCAGCACGCGGCACAAACAATCTCCCACCGCCGCACCGCGCCCGTGGCCAACATGCAGCGGCCCGGTCGGGTTGGCCGAAACGAACTCCACCTGCACCTTCTTTCCGCCGCCAACATGGATATGCCCGTAACCCGCACCTGCCTGCAACACGCCGCGCACCACGTTCTGTTTTGCTGCCGTGGTGATGAACACGTTGATGAAACCGGCGCCCGCGATCTCCACCTTCTCGATGGCATCGGATTTCGGCAGCGCCGCGATCAATGCCTGCGCGATGTCGCGCGGCGGTTTGCGCAACGGCTTAGCCAACTGCATCGCCAGATTGCAGGCGTAATCGCCGTGGGAAGCCTGCTTGGGGCGCTCGATGAGTATCTCGGTTTGCGTCGCGCCATTGTTTGCAATTTCAGGCACAACCTCGCGCAAAGCTTGCGCGAATAAATCGGACAAATGGGCTTTGAAATTCAGGACTGCTGACATTGCTTTACGCCTTCAAAAGAGGCGCGGATTATAGCATTTGAGGGCTACTCGAATTGAGGTTTGAAAATACTGGCGGCTGATGCCGCCACAGAGTCGTTTACTCGCATGAAGCAGGTCGGCTAATGGGTGACCCCCTCTGGTTTACACAATAGTCAGTAATTTTGGCGACTTTCCATCGTTCCCATGCTCTGCGTGGGAACACTAGGGAAACGCCGATTTATTCAGTCCGTTCGGGCTGAGCTTGTCGAAGCCTTTGATTCATATAGGCAGCATTTCGACAGGCTCAATGCGAACGGATTTAATCTGCGTTTTCCTAGTCGTGCCGCTCTGCGGCAAGACGAGAATAGCGTCAAGTGTCGCCTATATTTCTGGCTTATGAGTAATCCGCAATTTTCGTTTAGTCGGTTTGCTCATTGCATTTCCCCTTCGGTTCCGTGCCTATACCTTCTTTACACCCTCGCCATATTTAGCAACCATTTTGTCGGTCGTCAGCAGCGTCAATCCCTCTACACGAGCCTGCGCCACAAGAATGCGATCGAACGGGTCTTTGTGCAAAAGGGGAAGATCATTTACAGCAACAGCATGTTCGCTGGTGACAGATAATTCGCGGTAACCGTTGACCAGCAACATACGCCACAGGCGGCGCGGATCGACGTTGAAATCCGGACGCTCAAGCCCGTTCTTGATCGTGATCTCCCACAAACTGGCCGAACTGAATACGAGTTGATTGGATGAATCAAGCAGCAAGGCACGCACCTTGGCCGAAAGGCGCTGCGGCTCACTCGCAGCCCACAGCAACAAATGAGTGTCGAGCAACAGGTTCAAGCCTTGCGCCCCGCAAACAGGCTTTCGATCTCACCGCCACCCATCTGATCGAAATCGTCGGGCACGGAAAACTCGCCTGCCATGAAGCCGAGGCGACTACTGGTCCCAACCTCCGCCTTGCCCAGCGCGACGACCTTCACCATCGGCTTACCCGCCTTGGCAATGATGAACGACTCGCCCTGTGCAGCTTGATCTACCAGCTTGGAAAGCTGTGTTTTGGCATCGTGAATATTGACGGTAAGCATGGCAACCCCCCAATTGAACTAATGGCGGTTAGTTTACACCATGCAAAGGAAATGAGAAAGGCTAGAAATAAATCAGAAACCGTGGTCTGTCCCTGAGGTTTCGGCTGTGGCTCGAACATGAATTGGTTGACTGGTTCGGCGCCAGAGTCTTGCCCGTAAATATTCCGGTGGCAGACCGCTGGGGCAGGCTGCTTGCACAGATGGGGCGACCCGTTCCCAGCATGGACAGCCTGCTGGCAGCCACCGCCCTGCATCAGAACTTCGCCTGGTCACGCGCAACCAAAAAGATTTCTGCTACCCCGGACTAGAAGTCATCAGCCCGTGGGGGTAAGAGTGCTGCCACGGATTTAATCCAAACACGACCCCTTTTGGCCCAAATCAGTGTGCAGGAAAATCGTGGCAGTTATTATATAATCCGATGCGTATAACCAGCCTGCAGGAGGTCAACATGAACACCATTATTATTGAACACGTCAGCGTTAGCGAGCTACCCAAGGCGTGGCTGGCTCAATTGAGCCAGCCTATTACCAATCGCGTCACTGTTCGGATAGAAGAAGAAAGCTCGGTTGCGGACAATGCAGAGCAAAGCAGCCAAACCAACCCTCTGTTTGGCTTATGGCGTGATCGAGATGAAATGAAAGACGTGGACGCTTACGTTAGGGCGCAACGGGCATCGCGTTTTTAAATCATGCTAATTGACTCTGACATTCTGATTTGGCTTACCCGCGGTCACGCGGGAGCGCAAGCGGTGCTAGATAAAATGAAGCCGTGGCGAATTTCGAGTGTGACCTATATTGAACTGGCTCAGGGATGTCGCAATCAGCAGGAACTCAAGCAAGTTAAACAAGGCTTACTCGCAGCCGATACCGAAATTATTCCCATCACCGCGAATATCAGTTCACGCGCAATGACACTGATTGATGAATACGCGCTGGCAAGTGGACTGCGTTTGGCTGATGCGCTAATTACTGCAACAGCACTTGAAACAAATCTGACATTGCTGACAGCCAATACCAAACACTTCAAACCCATCAAGCACCTTAAGGTTAAAGGGTTTGATCCAGAAGCATAATTCAAATAAGCCTAAGCGAATAAATCAATGCGACCCTGGCCCCTTTGAACGTTCTTTTCTCGGTGAATTCACATTGCAACCGCACCACGTTTAGCATCCATGAAGACCTCGTGAGGAGTCCGATAGCCGAGGCACTTGCGGGGACGATGATTCAGTTTTTTGACGGCTTCTGCAAGCGATTTTTCAGTCACGTTTCTAAAGTCCATTCCCTTGGGTAAGTATCTGCGTAGCAGCCCGTTGGTATTTTCGTTCGTACCTCGTTGCCATGCCGAATAGGGATCGGCGAAATAAACCGTCAAGCCGGTGTCCTTCTCAATGTCTTTGAAACGTGCAAACTCCTTGCCGTTGTCCAGCGTCAAGGTGTGCCGCAGTCTTTTTGGTATGCGCCGGAATNNACGTGCGTGGTGACGTTTCCACTCCCTTTCGCGCCTTCCACCGTGTCGCCCCCCCAGTCGCCGAATCGTTGGCGGGCGGCAACCAGGTCGGGCCGCATATGAATACTGGCGCGCCCCGGTATCAAGCCGCGCCCCGTCCCGTAACTGCGCTGCCTGCGGCGCTTTTTGTGGCACCGGCACAAACAGGTAAACAGCTGCCCTCCCTGGCTGGCATCCCGATAGACCCATCGGTAGATCGTCTCAATGCTGACGCGCATTTTGATATTGCCGGGGTAGTCCTGCTTCAGTTTTTCCGCAATGACATCGGGCGACCATTCGTCGCGCAATCTGCGCTCGATGTGGCGCAGCAGCGGTGCGTGCGCATGCCGCCGGTAATGGCGAGGCTGCCTTCTGCGCTGCATGGCCTGTTCGTGCGCGCCTTGATGCCAGTAGACCCAGGTTGAGATAATCGGCCCGTTGCGCTTTAGTTCCCGGCTGATGGTGGTATGGGAGCGGCCAAGACGTCGGCCAATTTCTCTGAGGCTAAGCCGATAAAGCTTCAAATGATAGATCACATAGCGCTCTTCTGAAGTAAGCTGTACATAGGACATGATGGGTTTCTCCTGTAGTGTGGTTGGGTCGCGCTGCCCACACTATCAGACTCGCTCGTCATGTCCGCTTTATTTACAAACAGTGGTGCACTTGGAATTAGAATCCACCATCTGCTACCATGAGCCATGCCCCGCCGCCCGCGCATCCACCTGAACGACGTCCCGCTGCACATCGTGCAGCGCGGCCATAACCGCGAACCCTGCTTCTTCGCGGAAGAGGACTTCCACGCTTACCTGCACTGGCTCGGCGAAGCCCTGAAAAAGGAGCGCTGCACCCTGCACGCCTATGCGCTGATGACCAACCACGTCCATCTGCTGCTCACGCCCAGGCGGGCGGAGAACGTTCCCAAGCTTATCATCGCGCTGGGGCGGCGCTACGTGCAATACATCAACCAGACCTACCGGCGCACCGGTACGCTGTGGGACAGCCGCTACAAATCCTCGCTAATACAGGCCGAAACCTATTTGCTCACCTGCCAGCGCTATATCGAACTGAACCCGGTGCGCGCGGCGATGGTGGATGATCCGGCACATTACCGCTGGACCAGCTACCGCGCCAACGGGCTGGGGCAGCCCGGCGCGATCTTGACCCCGCACCCCTTGTACCTGTCGCTCGGCGAAGATGACAAGGCGCGCCAGAGCGCCTATCGCGCCCTGTTCCGGGCGCAACTGGACAAGGCGGCCCTGGATGACATCCGGCTGGCGCTGGGACAGAACCAGCCGCTGGGCAACGAGCGCTTCTACGCCAGGATCGAAAAGCTGACCGGGCAGCGGCGCGAAGCCAGGCCGAGGGGAAGACCGCGCGCCTCATCCGGGAAAGATGGCGACGCTGAACCAGGGCAGGGGGAACTGGTGTTGTAGAAATCAAGCATGACCCATTTTTCTCTCACCAATAGCCGCGCTCGCGCTATCCATCGCCGCGGAATTGAACCCCCCATTCGGTCTGACCGGCGCGAACGCCGCCCATCCCTGCATTCGAGTGGCACCGCTCGCTTCGCTTCTCGGCTTCGCCCAGCTCATGCGGCCAGCCAGCCCTTCGGGCTGCCATGCTCGCATCGGGGATGCCGTTCAATTCCGCGACGCAAGACATACGGTCGACATGGAGAGTGAGGAGCGCTAATATTGCCCCATTGCTTCTGAATGGAGTCCAGATCATGAACACTCAACTCTTGCAGCAAGCTCGTGTGCTCGACATTGACGAGCAAATCGAACTGGTTGAAGCCATCTGGGATGGCATCGTTAGCCGTGGTGCCGCGCCCTCGTTGACCGAGGCGCAGAAAACGGAACTTGACCGCCGCCTCGCAGACCACCTTGCCAACCCCGATGATGTAGTTCCCTGGAGTGAAGTAAAGGCTGCTGTTCTTGCCAAAATCAGGCAATGAGTCTGCCCGTTACTTTTCATCGTGCCGCCAGCGCAGAGTTCATCGAAGCAAGTGCGTGGTATGAAACCAGGCGAGTTGGTCTTGCTCTTGAGTTCATGGCTGAGATTGACCGTTGTGTATCGCTGGCATCTATACAACCGCTCCAGTTTGCCGTTGTTCGCGAGGACGTTCGACGCATCGTTGCAAATCGTTTCCCGTACAGCGTTTATTTTCGTGCAGAGAAATATCGCATCGTTGTCCTCGCAGTATTTCATGGTGGCAGAGACCCTGCCATTTGGCAAGCAAGAGCTTAACGATTAAGGTTAGATCGTGATCGCGAAGCGAGCCACGATCTGAACCGTTTGTTGGACGAGCCCGGTGGGGACTCACAAACGCTATGCAAATATCTCATCAATCCGGCCTCGCATTCGAGGGCTGAGATGTCCCGGATATTTTAAAAAGCCACTTTGGGCAAAACGACAGCGCCGTTTCCCGTGCCTAAAGTGGCTGCTTTACCCGTTTTTAGCCGTTTTCAGGGTGAGTTTGTCCGCACCTGCCGGTCGCGGCAGGTTTGCGGGGTGCTCCGGTTTACATGGCGGTCCCCCTGATCGGCACCAGGCTGCGCGATGCATCCCCCGCGCACCTCACCCGCGTACGCACGACCCACATCGGCTTTTCGCAGCAGGTGCAGTTCACCACCGGACGCGGTCTGGGTGGAACAACCACCTGTTTGATCAGTTGCACCAGCTTGACCAGACGGCTGTTGGGGTGCAGGAAGCCGAAATTGCGCGCACGCCTGAAACCCTTTGGAAGTATATGCAGCAGAATTTTGCGCAGAAACGCCACGCCGCTCAAGGTGCGGGTTTCCCACTTTTTGGTCTCGCTGTTCTGGTAGCGGAACGTGACGTTGCCATCCCGGTTTGACACGATGTTCTTCTCGGTCAATACCCCGCGATACAAATACCGCCCCAGATACACCAAGGCCTTCTGACCGGAACCCACCGCTTTGCAATGCGCCACCCAGTCTTCGGGATATGCGCGCGCAGCAGCATTGCACAAAACTTAGCAAAGAGTTACTTGTTACAAATATAAAAACTTCGCCCTTCGTGGGCGGAGGTAAATCGTTCGACGTCACATTTCGTTGCTTGGTGAAAGGTGATCCAGCCTTGGTTCGTCCAAACTACGAACAGGCTCCAGATGTTGTTATCCAGGATCGCCGTAGATAGCCACTTGACAGAACGTACGTAATACCGTACCTTTTGGCTTCTTTAGAAAGAGGATGAAATGAACACACTTACCGCCAGCGAAGCTCGTGCAAATCTGTACCGGCTCATAGATCAAACTGTTGAGTCTCATGAGCCAATCATCATTTCTGGAAAACGCAGTAGTGCCGTGCTGCTCTCTGTGGACGATTGGAGTGCAATTCAAGAAACCTTGTACCTTCTGGCCGTGCCTGGTATGCGCGAGTCCATAAAAACAGGGATGGCTGAGCCACTCGCAAAAAGCTCGAAGGAACTTAAGTGGTAGGTTGGGAAGTTGTTTACGCCAAGCAAGCAATGAAAGATGCAAAGAAGCTTGCTGCAAGTGGTCTTAAGCCAAAGGCGCAGGAACTGCTCGCAGTTCTTGCCATCGACCCATTTCAGAATCCACCGCCCTTCGAGAAGTTGGTCGGTGATCTTGCCGGCGCATACTCTCGCCGCATCAATATTCAGCACCGCATCGTGTACGAAGCCTTTACCAAAGAGAGAACGGTTCGTGTCCTGCGTATGTGGACGCACTATGAGTGAGTTGCGGCCCAACCCTGGCCGCGCAAGACAAATACGCCGATGTTGGTGTTGCGATGCAAGGAACGCAAAGCCGAAGCGTATATTGTTACTGGCATGTCACCACAGGTCGAGTATGGAACAGAAGGGGCGTTGACTATGGTTAGGCGCTGGAAATAAATTAACGTCTCACTTTGAGGTATTGGTTGCATGTTTTACAGGCATGGATATGGAGTAACTTGATACCTTTATTTATTTACAGCGCCTTAGCATATTTGCTAACCCTGAAATATGATATATTCCATCGAATACTTTCATGCAAAAGTGCAAGCCACTGTCGAGGCTTGGCCTGCGGATGTTGTCGCAGACTACGCAAGAATTGTCGAACTTCTTATTGAGCACGGCCCGAACTTGCGTTTACCCCACTCGCGCGCCTTTGGTGGCGGGTTGTTCAAGTTAGCCGCGCCGTTCCTGTAATGATCTGGCCCAGCGGCTGAACCGGTCCTGTTTGTCGCCCAGACTGTTGAGCACCGCACGTGCTCCCATGACGAGCAGGCTGCGCGGGTAGTTGTCCCCGGCCCTGGTGATGCACCAAAGGTAGGCAATCCGCATCCAGCCTGCGGCTGGGCGGAATTGACACCGCCCGAGCCGCGCCTTGCCGCCACTGCTGTATTGATGGAACAACTAGTCCTACTGTGTCACAAAGCGCTGAAGGGCGCATTGCGGCGTTAAAATCGGGCTCGGAATGCTC
>CXWL01024287.1_pt1 | contig 15179 bp, 13 predicted proteins | sample 590931 | NCBI WGS metagenome assembly CXWL01 (sample SAMEA3498368, study PRJEB10139) | groundwater metagenome | biome: water well; material: biofilm material | place: Germany | collected 2015-04-27 | reverse complement strand
CAGTTGCCCGCGCCGCTGGATGAAGCCACCGACCTGCTGCTGGGCGAGATCCGCACGCGCCTGAAATTCCTGTGCGACGTCGGCCTGGGCTACCTGACGCTGGACCGGCAGTCACGAACCTTGTCGGGGGGCGAAGTCCAGCGCATCAACCTCACCACCGCGCTCGGCACCTCGCTCGTCAACACGCTCTTCGTGCTCGATGAGCCCTCCATCGGCCTGCACCCGCGCGACATGGGCCGCGTCATCGACGTCATGAAACGCCTGCGCGACGCCGGCAACTCGCTGGTGGTGGTCGAGCACGACCCGCAGATCATGTTCGCCGCGGACCGCATCCTCGACATGGGCCCCGGCCCCGGCGAGCGCGGCGGCGAAGTCGTGTTCTTCGGTACCCCGGCCGAGCTGCGCACGAAAAAGACGCTGACGGGCGACTACCTCTCCGGAAGAAGGACCGCGGGCGAAGCCCCCCCCACCACCGCGCCGAAAGCCTTCATCAAGGTCGCCGGCGCCACCGAGCACAACCTCAAGGCCATCGACGTCGGCATCCCGCTGCAGCGCCTCGTCTGCGTCACCGGCGTCTCCGGCTCCGGCAAATCCACCCTGGTGCAGGACGTCCTGTATGCGGCCCTGCGCAAGGCCAAGGGCAAGCCTACGGAAACCCCGGGCGCCCACAAATCCCTGCGCGGCGCAGAACTCGTCGATGAAGTCGTCATGGTCGACCAGTCCGCCATCGGGAAAACGACACGCTCCAACCCCGCCAGCTACGTCGGCGCCTTCGACGCCATCCGCGACCTGTTCTCGAAGACCCCGGAAGCGAAGGAACGCCAGTACACCGCCGGCACCTTCAGCTTCAACTCCGGCAACGGCCGCTGCCCCGCCTGCGGCGGCAACGGCTTCGAGCACGTCGAAATGCAGTTCCTGTCCGACGTCTACCTGCGCTGCCCCGACTGCGACGGCAAGCGCTTTCGCGCCGAAGTCCTGGAAATCCGGGTGCGCGGCCAATCCATCGCCGACGTGCTGGCAATGACCGTCCACGAAGGCCTCGAATTCTTCAAGGACTACCAGGAACTCCACGCCCGCCTCAAGCCGCTGGTGGACGTCGGCCTCGACTACCTGCGCCTCGGCCAGCCCGTCCCGACCCTCTCGGGCGGCGAAGCCCAGCGCCTGAAGCTGGCGGGCTACCTGGCCGACCTCAGCAAGGACGCGACGAAGAAGCTGTTCCTGTTCGACGAACCCACCACCGGCCTGCATTTCGACGACGTCGCCAAGCTCCTGCGCGCCTTCCGGCAACTGCTCGCCGCCGGCCACTCGATGGTGGTGATCGAGCACAACCTCGATGTGATCCGCGCCAGCGACTGGATCATCGACCTGGGACCGGAAGGCGGAGACGCGGGAGGCGCAATCGTATGTGAGGGTGTGCCTTCAGATGTAATGAAGCACGCGACCTCACATACAGGGAAGGCCCTACGGGAGTACGCGGACAGTTTCAATCCGAGATCGTTGCCGGCGAATCTAGTAGCCGGCAACGATCCTCGCGCGNNCGCCAGTGGCGCGCGAGGCAGTAGGAAAGTATTTAGGCAACGCCATCAGTATTCATAAGGCAAGAGAACACAACCTCAAGAACATCGACGTCGAGATCCCGCGCAACCGCTTCACCGTCATAACGGGAGTATCTGGTTCCGGCAAGTCGACCCTCGCCTTCGACATATTGTTTTCAGAGGGCCAAAGACGCTACCTCGAGTCCCTCAACGCCAACGCCCGCCAGTTCGTCCAGGGCGCCTCGCGCCCGGACGTGGACGCCATCTTCGGCATCCCGCCCACGGTGGCCATCGAGCAGCGCACCAGCCGCGGGGGCAGGAAGAGCACCGTCGGCACGCTCACCGAGATCCATCATTTCCTGCGCCTGCTGTTCGTGAAGCTGGGCACCCAGCACTGCCCGGACTGCGAGGTGCCCATCGAACCGCAGAGTCCCGAGGCGATCCTCGCCCGCGTCATGAAGGGCCATCGCGGCAAGACGGTGTCCGTGCTGGCGCCGCTGATCGTGAACCGCAAGGGCGTGTACACCGACCTCGCCAAGTGGGCCGGATCGAAGGGCTATGGCCACCTGCGCGTGGACGGCAAGCTGCTCCCGGTGCGGCCCTTCCCGCGCATTGACCGCTTCAAGGAGCACAGCATCGAACTGCCGGTGGGCGACATCAGGGTCGAGGCGAAACGCGAAGCGGAATTGCGCCAGTTGCTCGCCACCGCGCTCGACTTCGGCAAGGGCACCGTGCAGGTGCTCGCAGGAAAACCCACCAGTACGACGCTCGAGAGCTATTCCACCAAGCGCGCCTGCCCTTCCTGCGGCCGCAGTTTCGCCGAGCTGGACCCGCGCCTGTTCTCCTATAACTCGCGCCACGGCTGGTGCGCGGCCTGCTACGGCACCGGCATCCAGATCGACGAGGTGAAGTGGGACGACGAGCGTTCCAGGACCGGCACCGAGGACCACGTGCTTGACTCCTGGATCGACTGGCTGGAACTGGACGAGCCCTGCCCGGAGTGCGATGGCCGGCGCCTGAACCCGGAAGCGCTGGCGGTGACCTGGAAGGGCAAGACCATCGCCGACTACGGCGGCCTGCCCATTTCAGGTTTGGGCGAAGCGGTGTCCGGCAGCGGACTCAAGGGACGCGAGGCGGAGATCGCGCGCGACCTGCTGGTGGAAATGAAGAGCCGGCTCGGCTTCCTCGCGGACGTGGGCCTGGGCTACCTCGCGCTCGACCGTTCCGCGCCGACGCTGTCGGGCGGCGAGGCGCAGCGCATCCGGCTGGCCGCGCAACTGGGCTCCAACCTGCGCGGCGTCTGCTACATCCTCGATGAACCCACCATCGGCCTGCACCCACGCGACAACCAGATCCTGCTCGACGTGCTGGAGAAACTGGAGGCCAAGGGCAACACCCTGGTGGTCGTGGAGCACGACGAGGACACCATCCGCCGAGCCCACCACGTCATCGACCTCGGGCCCGGCGCCGGCAAGCTTGGCGGGCAGGTCATCGCCGCGGGCCATGCCGAGGACCTGATCGCCAATCCGGAGTCGCTCACCGGCCGCTTCCTCGCGAATCCGCTGCGCCATCCGCTGCAACCGCGCCGGCCGGTGCCGCGCAACGCCGAAGCGCTGCAGGTCGTGAAGGCGAGCCTGCACAACCTGAAGAACGTGGACGTTCGCGTGCCGCTGGGCCGCCTCACGGTGGTCACCGGCGTCTCGGGTTCCGGCAAGTCCACGTTCGCGCGCGACGTCCTCTACAACAGCGCCAAGGCCGGCAAGGCGGTCGCCTGCAAGGCCTTCAAGGGCGCCGCGGGAATAGTGCGTGTACTGGAGGTCGACCAGACCCCGATCGGCAAGACCCCGCGCTCCTGTCCCGCCACCTACGTCGGCTTCTGGGACGCCATCCGCCGCATGTTCGCCGAAACCACGGAATCGAAGATGCGCGGCTGGTCCGCGAGCCGCTTCTCCTTCAACACCAAGGGCGGCCGCTGCGAATCCTGCGACGGCCAGGGCATGAAGAAGATCGAGATGTCCTTCCTGCCCGACGTGCGCGTCGCCTGCGAAGCCTGCGCCGGCCTGCGCTTCAACCCGGAGACGCTGGCGGTGCGCTGGCGCGGCAAGACCATCGGCGAAGTGCTGAACCTGAGCGTGGACGAGGCGGTGGAATTCTTCGCCGCGCATCCGTCCACCCACCGCGCGCTGCGCCTGCTGCAGGACACCGGCCTGGGCTACCTGACCCTCGGCCAGCAGAGCCCCACGCTCAGCGGCGGCGAAGCGCAGCGCCTGAAACTCGTGACGGAACTGTCAAAAACAGGGACGGACCACGATTTCCGGCGCCGCGGCAAGGGCAATGGATCCGGAAATCGTGGTCCGTCCCTGATTTCGGGGACTTTGTACGTACTGGACGAACCTACGGTCGGGCTGCACATGGCAGACGTGGAGAAGCTGATCCGCGTGTTGCACCGGCTCGTCGACGCCGGCAACACCGTGGTCGTGATCGAGCACAACCTCGACGTGATCGCGGAAGCGGATTGGCTCATTGACCTTGGGCCGGAAGGCGGCGCCGCCGGCGGCAAGGTCGTCTACCAAGGAGTCCCGGAAGGGGCGGAAAAGAGCGGCGGCCACACCGGCCGCATCCTCTCGGCGTTCCTCGCCGAGCGAAGGATGGTCAACTAAGCCAGCGCGGGCTGGGTGTCCTTCATGGACGCGCGCTCAGCGAAGCGCGCGTGCCAGCCCGTGATCGCCGGCCGGCTCTCGCGCCAACGGATATCCTGGAACCGGAAATCCAGGTAGCCCAGCGCGCAGCCGATCGTGACGTGGCCGATGCCGACCGGCGTCTTCTCCAGCGCGGCAGCCTCGCCTTCGAGGAAATCGAGCGCGTTGCGCATCTTCAGTTCGAAATTGCCCAGCCATTCCGGCGTCTGGCGCGCCGCCGGCTTGTCGCGCTCGTTGCGCCACAGGATGCCGGTGTCCAGCATGCCGTCGCCCAGCGCGTGCCAGCGCAGCGCCTGGATGCGCGCCGGGCCGGCGGGAGGAAACAGTTTGTTCCCCGCCTGTCCGTCGAGGTACTCGCAGATGACGATGGAATCGAACAGCACCATGCCCTCGTCCGTGATCAGGGTCGGCAATCGCCCGAGCGGGTTATCCCGCATCAACGTCAGATTGGGTTCGGTCATCGCCACCGGCGAACGGACCTTCTCCAGGCGGTCCGCGAGGCCCAGCTCGATGGCGCAGGCCATCACCTTGCGCACGTAGGGCGAGCGCGGGGAGTAATGGAGCTTCATCCGGGTTTTCCTACCTTCCCTTGAACTCGGGCTTGCGCTTGTCGCGGAACGCCGCCTGCGCTTCCTTCGCGTCCTCGGTCTTCGCGATCGCCGCGGTCATGTCCTGCTCGTAGCGGTAGCCGTCGCGCAGGCTCATGTCCTCGATGACGTTCAGGGTGTGCTTGATCATGCGCGTCGAGACCGGGCTCTTGGCGGCGATGACCTGCGCCAGTTCCAGCGCCTTCGGCATCAGTTCCTCCGGCGTGGTGCAGGCCTCGATCACGCCGAGGCGATACAGTTCCGCCGCCGGGACACGGTACCCGGTCAGCAGCATGCGGCGCAGCAGCGAGTGGCCGAACAGGCGCATGGCGTGCCGCCCGCCGCCCAGCAGGCCGACGTCCACCTCCGGCGCGCCGATCACCGCCTTGTCCGAGGCGATGAGCACGTCGGCCGAGGCCACCATCGCCAGGCCCGAACCCAGCGCCGCGCCGTTGATTGCCGCCACCACCGGCTTGGCGCACTCGCGGATGGCATGGAAGCACTCGCGCGTGCGGCGGGAATGCGCGACCAGGTCCCCGGGACCCTTGATGATCTCCGCGCGCCCCTTCAGGTCGGCGCCGGCGCAGAACTGCTTGCCGGCACCGGTCAGCACCACGCAGCGGATGGCGTCGGTCTCGGAAATCACGTCCAGTGCGTGGGTGAGCTCGTCGTTGAGCGTCTTCGTCAGCGCGTTGACCGGGGGCGCGTCCATGGTCAGGACGGCGACGTGGCCTTCGATCGCGGCGCGCAGTTGGGTATAGTTGTTCATTCTTGGGAGTTTACGTCATGTCGATTCGCTGGTTTCACGCTGCGCTTGCGTTCTCCGTCGCGTTGTCCGCCCATGCGGCGTATCCCGACAAGCCGGTCCGCCTGGTGATCCCCTTCCCCGCGGGCGGCGGCGCGGACTCGATGGCGCGGCCTCTGGCGGCCCGGCTCTCGACGCTGCTCGGGCAGCCGGTGGTGCTCGACCATCGCGCCGGCGCCGGCGGCACCATCGCCGCGGAGGCGGTCGCCAAGGCGGCCCCCGACGGCTACTCGCTCCTCTTCGGCACCGTGGGCACGCACGCCATCAACCCCAGCCTGCGCTCGAAGCTGCCCTACGACCCGGTGGCGGACTTCGCGCCGGTCGCCATGACGCACGTCGCGCCGCGCGTGCTGGTGGTGCATCCGTCGCTACCCGCTGCGGACGTGAAGGAACTGATCGCGCATGCGAAGGCGAAGCCGGGCGCGCTCACCTTCGGCTCCTCTGGCAACGGCGGCGTCAACCACCTCGCGGGGGCCCTCTTCATGTCCATGGCCGGGGTGGACATGCTCCATGTTCCGTACAAGGGTTCTTCGCCTGCGGCGCAGGACCTGCTGGGCGGACGCCTGTCCATGGTGTTCGATTCCATCGTGGTCTGGACCGAGCACATCAAGACCGGCAAGGTGCGCGCCCTCGGCGTGAGCAGCGCCGCGCGCACCCCCGCGCTGCCGAACGTGCCCACCATCGCCGAGGCCGGCGCCGATGTGAACCTGCGCGGCTTCGACGTCGCCAACTGGCTGGGCGTGCTCGCGCCCGCGTGCACGCCGCCGGACATCGTCGCGCGCCTCAGCGCCGAGTTGAAGGTCGCGATGGCCGATCCCGCGATCCGGCAGCAGATGGTCGCCGCCGGCATCGACGTGGTGTACAGCACGCCGGCCGAGTTCGCCGAGACCATCCGCAAGGACATCGCCAAGTGGGCCGTGGTGATCAAGGCCACCGGGGCGCGGGTGGACTGAAGCCATGCCCGGCCCCCTCTCGCACATCCGCGTCCTCGATCTGTCGCGCATCATGGCGGGCCCCTGGGCCAGCCAGCTGCTCGCCGACCTGGGCGCGGACGTCATCAAGGTGGAGCGCCCCGGCGCGGGCGACGACACGCGCAGCTGGGGTCCGCCTTTCCTGAAGGATCCCGGCGGCAAGGACACGAAGGAAGCCGGCTACTTCCTGTCGGTGAACCGCGGCAAGCGTTCCATCACCGTCGAACTGGACAAGCCCGAAGGCCAGCGCGTGGTGAAGGCACTTGCCGCCCGCTCGGACATCCTGCTGGAGAACTACAAGGTCGGCACCCTGCCGCGCTTCGGCCTGGGCTATGACGACCTGAAGGCGATCAACCCGCGCCTCATCTACTGCTCGGTGACCGGCTTCGGCCAGACCGGGCCTCGCAAGGACCAGGCCGCCTACGACTTCCTCATCCAGGCCATGGGCGGCCTGATGAGCATCACCGGCGAGCGCGACGACAAGCCCGGCGGCGGACCGCAGAAAGTGGGCATCCCGATCACCGACATCATGACCGGGATGTACGCCGCGGTCGGCATGCTGGCGGCGCTGGCGCGTAGAGAGGTCTCCGGCGAAGGCGAGCACATCGACCTCGCCATGCTGGACGTGCAGGTCGGCTACCTCGCCAACCAGGCGCAGAACTTCCTCGTCTCCGGGAAGGCGCCGAAGCGCAGCGGCAACGCCCACCCGAACATCCAGCCGCAGGACGTCTTCCCCTGCCGCGACGGCAAGCTGGTGATCGTGGTCGGCAACGACGGCCAGTTCACGAAGTTCTGCGACGTGCTCGGGCGCCCGGCGTGGGCCGCGGACGAGCGCTTCGCCGCCAATCCGTCGCGCGTGCGCAACCTGGCGCTGCTGAACCCGATGATCGAGGCGGAGCTGGCGAAGCAGGACCGCGCGCACTGGGTGGCGTCCTTCGAGGCGGCCGGCGTGCCCTGCGGTCCGATCAACAGCATCCCGGAAGCCTTCGCCGAACCGCAGGTCCGGCACCGCGGCATGCTGTTCGAGCTGCCGCATCCGAGCGGATCCGCGGTGCCGCAGGTCGCGAATCCGTTGCGCTTCCGCAATGCGCCGCTGCGCCACGATCGCGCCCCGCCGCTGCTGGGACAGCACACTTCGGAGATACTGCGGGAACTTGGACTGGAGGGTTGACGAAAGCCATGCCCAGAATCCCGATCCTGACCCTGGAAGAAATGTCCCCCGAGCAGCGCCGCGTGCACGACGCGGTGGTGAGCGGCCCGCGCGGCGTGCTGCGCGGGCCCCTGCGGGCGGCGCTGCACAACGCCGAGCTCGCCGACAAGTGGCAGCAGCTGGGCGAGCTGCTGCGCTACCGCACCAGCCTCTCGCCGCGCCACAGCGAGCTCGCGATCCTGGTCACCGCGCGCCACTGGAGCTGCCAGTTCGAGTGGTACGCGCACGAGCCGCCGGCGCGCAAGGGCGGCGTGCCCGATGCGGTGATCGAGGCCATCCGCCACGGCCGCCGGCCCGCGTTCGAGAGCGCGGACGACGAGGCCATCTACCAGTTCGCGGTGGAGCTGCATCGCACCCATTTCGTCAGCGATGCCGCCTACGCCGGAGCGCTGGAGCGCTTCGGGGTCACGGGCGTCGTCGAACTCGCCGCGCTGTGCGGCTACTACGGCATGGTGGCCATGACCCTGAACGGGCACGAGTTGCCGCTGCCCGAGGGCACGCCACCGCCGCTGCCCGTCCTGAAGTGACCGACTACGAGATCCCGCGCACGCCGTCGCTGCCGCGACGGCTGCCGCCGCCGGGCGCCTGCGACACGCACGCCCACGTGTTCGGTCCCTTCGACCGCTATCCGCTCGCGCCCGACCGCAGCTACACGCCGCCGCTCGCGCCCGCCACCGCTCACCTTGCGCTGCTGGACCGGATGGGCTTCGGGCGCGGCGTGCTGATGCAGGCTTCCGCGCTGGGCCTGGATTGCACGACGCTGCTGGATGCGCTGGACGCTTCCGGCGGAAGGCTGCGCGGCATCGCGGTCGCGACTTCGGCTACCAGCGACGCGGATCTGGACGCCATGCACCGGCGCGGCGTGCGCGGCCTGCGCTTCACCGAGGTCACGGTGCCAGGCACCGGCGCGAAGTACAGGGGCGTGGTCGGCTTCGACGAGCTGGAGAAGCTCGCGCCACGCATGAAGCGGCGGGGATGGCAGGCGCAGTTGTGGGCGCCGTGCGACCTGCTGGCGGCGGAACTGCCGCACCTCGTGAAGCTCGGACTGCCGCTGTCGCTGGACCACATGGGCTATTTCGACGTCGCGCGAGGTGCGGACGATGCCGTATTCCAACGCGTCGTCTCCATCGCCGCGGCGGAGGGCATCTGGGTGAAAACGTCCGCGCTGCGCGTATCAAAGGCGCCGCCCGACTATCCCGACGTGCGCCCGTTCCACGATGCGCTGTTGCGCGCCTGCCCGCAGCGGCTGACCTGGGGCAGCGACTGGCCGCATGTCAGGATGGGTTCGTCGGCGCCGGATGTCGGCCACCTCCTGGACCTGTTCATGTCGTGGACCGGCGACGAGGCGCTGCAGCGGGCCGTCCTTTGCGACAATCCCTCCGTCCAGTACGGCTTTTGAACTTGGGCCTTTCGGCAGGGTCCAATCGCGCATGAGAGCAAAAATCGCGGCCCTGCTTGCACTTGTCGCGTCCCTGTTCGCGCTGCACGTCCAGGCGCAGGCACTGGGACCCGAGGAATTGGTGAGAAAAGTCACGGCCGACGTCCTCGAAACCGTCAAGTCGGACAAGGAGCTGCTGGGCGACCGCAAGCGGGCCCTGGCCCTGGCCGAGCAGAAAGTGCTGCCACACGTGGACTTCCGCGAGGCGGCCCAGCTTGCCGTCGGCAAGATCTGGTGGAAGGCCACGCCGGCGCAGCAGGAGCGCATCGTGACCGAGTTCCGCGGCCTGCTGATCCGCATTTATTCCAACGCGCTCGACACCTACCGCGGCCAGACCATGCAGGTGATGCCGGTGCGCATGGCCGCGGGCGCGACCGAGACCACGGTGCGCAACCGCTACCTGAAGCCCGGCGCGCCGCCGGTGCCGGTGGAGTACGCGATGAAGAAGACCCCGGAAGGCTGGAAGATCTACGACATCACCGTCGAGGGCGTGAGCCTGGTGCTCACCTACCGCTCGGAGTTCGAGCAGATCACCCGCGTTTCCGGCATCGACGGCCTGATCAAGCGCCTGGCGGAAAAGAACGCCTAGCGCCGCTGCGGGGAACGGCCTGTAAAATCAGGCCGATGCGCGAACCCACCCCGAAGACCATCCACCTCAAGGACTACACGCCGCCAGCCTTCCTCGTCGAACGCGTCGCGCTGGACGTGGACATCCGCGACCGGGACGCCCTGGTCACCGCGGTGCTGGCCCTGCGCCGCAATCCCGCGGCCCGCTCGCCCGATGCGCCGCTGGAGCTGAACGGCGACGAGCTGGAGCTGGTGACGCTGGAAGTGGACGGCAAGCCCGCCGCCCACACCGTCACGCCTGAACTGCTGACCGTTCCCGGCGTGCCCGACGCTTTCTCGCTGAAGACCGTGACGCGCATCGTGCCGCAGCAGAACACCAAGCTCGAGGGCCTCTACGCAGCCGCGAGCGGTTTCGTCACCCAGTGCGAGGCGCAGGGCTTCCGCCGCATCACCTGGTACCCGGACCGGCCGGACGTTCTCGCGACCTTCCGCACCACGGTGCGCGCCGATCCGGCGAAGTACCCGGTGCTCCTGTCCAACGGAAACAGAGTGGCCTCGGGCGCGGGCTGGGCCTGCTTCGAGGATCCTTTCCCCAAGCCTTCCTACCTGTTCGCGCTGGTGGCGGCGAAGCTCGAGGTGCTGGAGGAAACGCACAAGGGCGGGAAGCTCTCGATCTACGTCGAGCCCGGCAAGCTGGACCAGGCCGCCTGGTCCATGGACTGCCTGAAGCGCGCCATCGATTGGGATGAAAAGCGCTTCGGCCTGGCGCTCGACCTGGACGAGTACAAGATCGTCGCGGTGGGCGATTTCAATTCCGGGGCGATGGAGAACAAGGGCCTCAACATCTTCAACGCCAAGTACATCCTCGCGCGCCCGGACACCGCGACCGACCTCGACTACGTGAACATCGACCGCGTCGTGGCGCACGAGTACTTCCACAACTGGACCGGCAACCGCGTCACCTGCCGCGACTGGTTCCAGCTGTCGCTGAAGGAAGGCCTGACGGTGTTCCGCGACCAGGAGTACGGAGCCGACACCTACTCACGGGCCGTGTCGCGCATCCAGGAGGTGCGCAACCTGCGCGCCATGCAATTCCCGGAGGACGCCGGCCCCATGGCGCACCCGGTGCGGCCGCAGTCCTACATGGAGATCCGCAACTTCTACACCATGACGGTGTACGAAAAAGGCGCCGAAGTGGTGCGCATGCAGCACACCCTGCTGGGCGAGGAGAAGTTCCAGGCCGGCATGAAGCTGTACTTCCAGCGCCATGACGGGCAGGCGGTGACCTGCGACGATTTCGTTCAGGCGATGGAAGATGCCTCCGGCACCGATCTTTCCCAGTTCCGGCGCTGGTACGACGTCGCCGGCACGCCGGTGCTGGACTGCAGCGGCGACTGGAAGGATGGGCGCTTCACGCTCAAGGTGAAGCAGTCCATGGAACCGCCGTTCCACATTCCGTTCGCGGTGAAAGTGGGCCAGGACGAGCGCCTGCATTCGCTGCAGCAGCGCGAAGAGACGCTGGTGTTCGATGCCCCGGCACAGGCCTCGCCATCCCTGCTGCGCGGCTTCTCGGCGCCGGTCATCGTCAAGTACGACTACGGCGACGACGAGTTGCTGCACCTGATGGCGCAGGACGACGATCCGTTCAACCGCTGGGAGGCCGGCCAGCGCCTCGCGACGACGATCATCCTCGATCGCGACGGCCATCCTCCCGCCGCCTTCATCGAGGCGGCGCGCAAGCTGCTCTCGGATCCCGATCCGGCGTTTGCCGCCGAAGCCCTGTCCCTGCCCTCGGAAACCTTCCTCGCCGAACAGATGGCCCCGGTGGACCCGGACGCGCTGCACGCCTCGCGCAACCGCCTGCGCCACGCGCTCGCCCAGGCGCTCAAGGGCGAGCTGCTCGCCGCCTACCGCGCCATGGCATCGACGGGTCCCTACTCGCCGGATGCGGCCGCGATCGGCCGCCGCGCGCTGCGCAACCTCGCGCTCGGCTACCTGATGGAGCTGGAGACCACGGACCTGGTGGCGCTGTGCTACGAACAGTATGGCCAGTCGGACAACATGACCGAGTCCATGGCCGCCCTCGGCTTCCTCGCCAACTCGAACGCCCCGCAGCGCGCCATCGCGCTCGAATCGTTCTACGGCAAGTGGAAGCACGAGCCGCTGGTGGTGGACAAGTGGCTGGCGGTGCAGGCCACCTCGCGCCTGCCCGGGACGCTGGCCCGCGTGCGCGAACTGCTTGCACACGAAGCGTTCGACATCAAGGTGCCGAACAAGGTCTACTCGCTCATCCGCGGCTTCTCCGCCAACCACGTGCGCTTCCACGCCGCCGACGGCGGCGGCTATGCATTCCTCGCCGACCAGGTGCTGGCGCTGGACCAGCTCAACCCGCAGGTCGCGGCGCGAATGGCGCGCGGCTTCGACCGCTGGCGCAAATTCGACGCCGGCCGGCAGGCGAAGGCGCGCGCGGAGCTGGAAGNNCATCCGCGCCGCCGACGGCCTGTCGCGGGACGTCGCGGAGATCGTGACCCGGGCACTCGCCTGATGGAGCACCTGGTCCTCGCCTGCGCCGCGTTCCTGGCGACGCATTTCGTCTCCAGCACGCCGCTGCGCGGCGCGCTTGCGGGCGCCATGGGCGAGAAGGCCTACCAGGCCGTCTATTCGCTGGCGGCTTTCGCGACCCTGGGTTGGATGATCTGGGCCTACGGCCGCGCGCCGGTGGAATCACTGTGGCCGGGCCTTCGCCTGGTGCCCGCGTTGGTCATGCCCTTCGCCTTCATCCTCGTCGCCTGCGGCCTGCTGTCGCGCAACCCGACGCTGGTCGGCGCCGGGCGGCTGCTCAAGCGCGAGGACGCCGCGAGCGGCATCCTGCGCGTCACGCGCCATCCGTTGATGTGGGGCTTCGCGCTGTGGGCGGGCGCGCACATCCTCGCGCGCGGCGAACTGAAGGCCACGGTGTTCTTCGGCAGTTTCCTCGTCCTCGCCCTGCTGGGCGCCCTGTCCATCGACCGGCGCAGGGCCGCGAGCTCGGGCGAGGACTGGAAGCGCTTCGCCGCTGCGACCTCCTTCGTTCCCTTCGCCGCCATCGCTTCCGGCCGCAACCGCTTCGTCGCCTCCGAGGTCGGCTGGCGCAACCCGGCCATCGGCCTGGCGCTGACCGCCCTCGCGTTCTGGTTCCATCCCGTCCTGTTCGGCGTCCCCGCCCGATGAGCGACATCACCCAGCTCGGCCGCTACAAGGTCAACGGCGTGCTCGGCCAGGGCGCCATGGGCCTCGTCTACGACGGACTCGACCCGGGACTGAACCGCCGCATCGCGATCAAGACCATCCTGACGAAGAAACTGGACCCCGAGGCCGCGCGCATGGTCGCGGTGCGCTTCGAGCGCGAGGTGCGCGCGGTGGCGCGGCTCAACCACCCGAACATCGTCCAGGTCTACGACTTCGGCGCCGAAGGCGACCTCGCCTACATCGTGATGGAGTTCGTCGAGGGCAAGGAACTGAAGAGCTACTTCGACGCCGGCGAGCGCTTCGACCTGCAGGCCGTGTTCCGCATCATGCTCGAGTTGCTCGACGCGCTGGAGTGCGCGCACGAGGCCGGCATCGTCCACCGCGACATCAAGCCGGCCAATGTCATGGTCGCGGCCGGCGGGCGCGCCAAGCTGGCCGACTTCGGCGTCGCGCGCGTGAGCGACCCCGGCGACCAGGCCGAGGCAACCCGGGTCGGGGCCATGGTCGGCACGCCGTCCTACATGTCGCCCGAGCAGGTGCAGGGGCAGACCATCGATCGGCGCACCGACATCTTCTCCGCCGGCATCCTGTTCTACGAACTCCTCACCGGGAAGAAGCCCTTCACCGGCACCCAGTGGGGGCTGGCGAAGATGATCATCGAGGACGACCCGGTGTGGCCCTCCAGAATCGTCCAGATCCCGGCCGAGATCGACCGCGTCGTCGCGCGGGCCCTGGCGAAGGAGCCGGAACGGCGCTACCAGACCGCGCGCAAGTTCGCCGAGGCCTTGCAACGGGTGCTGGATGGAAAGCCGCCGGAGGCGCCCGGCGAGACGGTCCCCGAGGCGCCGAAGACCGAGACCGTGTTCGGCAACGAGGCCGAGGTGGAGTTCTGGAACGAGGTCAGGGAAAGCGAGGATCCGGACGAGCTGGAGCTTTACCTGGAGCAGTTCCCGCACGGCAAGTTCGCCGAGGCGGCGCGGGCGCGGGTGGTGGAATTGCGGGGGAAGTCGGGGTAGTCGGGGTAGTCGGAGCCCCGGGATGCGTCCATTGTAACCGATCGGTTACATCCGGCGCCGGTTCGCGTCGTCGCTTTCGTCCTTCGCCTTCGCGAACTCCCTGCCGAAGAACCAGCGCACGTAGCCGGTCGCCGCCAGCGCGCCGATGAACCAGCTCATCAGCGCGCCGATCACCAGGATCGACATCAGCGGCTCCGCCGGCTTGAGGAACATCACCGCCTGGATGCAGGCGCCGGCGATGCCGAGGCAGCCGAGCATGGGCTGCCAGCGGCTGCGGTCGGGGGTGACGAGGTTTACCAAGCGCTGCGAAAAGGACATGGCAGTACCGCGCGCCTGAACGCCGCTAGCGCAGCTTGCTAGGCAGCCGCGAGGACTGCCCTGCGGAGGGGCTGCGGGAGCTCGATCGGCGCGAAGAAGCTTTTCGGGTACAGGTAGTCCTCGCCCGATTCATCGATGATCCGAACGTCGCCATGCTTTGCGGCTTCCGGGTCGGGCAACATCTGGTAGATCTTGCGACGCTCCAGCGACACCTCGTAGCCGTCGTTCTTCACGCACACCGCGAATTGCTTTGGTTTCATAGGGGTCAGTCTACGTAACGCTTGATCTTGAATTCTTTACGTCCTATACCGTGAGCCTCATACCAGTGTACCTCGGCTTGCCTGATGGTGCCGTCCGCGAGGCGAACCCGGGCAATGCCTTTGCGCTTTCGCCACCTTCCTCGGCCGTAGAACTTGCGCAGGCGGGGGAGCTCCCGGATTGAAGAACCTGACGCGAAAGTTTCGGCTTGGGCAATGTCGCCGAGGATCTCGAAGTGCATTGATCAGTGGCTAGTTAAGTAACGCCCTGGTTCAGATGTCCACGTCGTTGGTGCATCGCTCCGCGAGTGGTTTCTTGAGTTAAGTTACGCCTCATCGATGCAGTCACCTGGGAGGCTCCGGCGGAAACGTGTTCGGCTCCGCGTACCAGTCAGCCGGATTTATATCGCTGCTGGTGTGGCCAGCAGATACGGATACTGGAATCAACGCATGATCCCTGCATTCCTTCCTTACGCCACAGATCACCATTTTGGAATACGCCCCTGGATTGCTGTTACGCCAGCCTTTTCCGACGATCGGATAGGCAA
>CXWL01009413.1_pt1 | contig 15189 bp, 14 predicted proteins | sample 590931 | NCBI WGS metagenome assembly CXWL01 (sample SAMEA3498368, study PRJEB10139) | groundwater metagenome | biome: water well; material: biofilm material | place: Germany | collected 2015-04-27 | reverse complement strand
GGTTTTCATGGATAATATGCTAATCTAGTGTTATTTATTTCGCAGTGAAGCAATGAAACAGACGATAGAGGCGCTTATCTCACAGGCCGTCGAAACGCTCAAGACAGAGAGTGTTCTCGAGAAAGATATTTCCCCCAACATTACTGTCGAACGCACTCGTGATTCTCAACATGGTGATTTTGCGTCGAATCTTGCCATGGTGCTGGCAAAACCTGCAAAACTGAATCCCCGGTTGTTGGCTGAAAAAATAATGGCTGCATTGCCAGTTAACGATGCTGTTATCAAAGTGGAGCTGGCAGGACCAGGCTTTATCAATTTCTTTATTGATCCGAACTCGCAATATCAGATTATAAAAAAAATTCATACCGAAGGCCGTGAGTTTGGTCTAACTCAGGTTGGCGCCGGTAAAAAAGTGCAGGTTGAATTTGTTTCTGCAAATCCAACGGGGCCTTTGCATGTCGGACATGGCCGCGGTGCGGCCTATGGTTCCGTGGTGGCTGATTTATTAGAAGCAGTTGGATTTGATGTGCACCGGGAATATTACGTCAATGATGCCGGCCGCCAGATGGATATATTGGCCACCAGTGTCTGGCTTCGCTATTTGGAGGAATGTGGTGAGGTGTTGCCTTTTCCCAGTAATGCTTATCGAGGCGATTATATCCGCGAAATAGCCTGGAGCATTCACAAGAGTTCAGGCAAAGAATATCACAGACCGATCGCTTTAGTGATGGAAAATATCCCGCTGGATGAACCCCAGGGCGGTGACAAGGAAGAACATATCGACGCATTGATAAGCAAGGCAAAGGCCTTGCTGGGTGATGAGTTATACCGGCGTTTCTTTCAGTTTGGTCTGGATAACATTCTGGATGATATCAAAAATGACCTTACTGAGTTTGGTGTTGATTATCAGCAATGGTTTTCAGAACGCCAGTTGATGGATGACGGTTCAGTCGATAAGGCACTGGAACGGCTTCGCGCAGGTGGCCATTTGTATCAGCAGGAGGGTGCGACCTGGTTTGCCTCCAGTCAGCTGGGTGATGAAAAAGATCGGGTTGTTATTCGCGAAAATGGTCAACATACCTATTTTGCATCGGATATCGCCTATCACATGAACAAGCTCGATAGAGGCTTTGATCAGATCGTCGACATTTGGGGCGCCGATCACCATGGCTATATTCCCAGAGTCAGAGCCGCTATTGCGGCGCTGGGTGCTGATGAGTCCAAATTGAAAGTTCTGCTCGTGCAGTTTGCGACACTCTATCGAGGTGATGAACGGGTGCAGATGTCCACTCGTTCGGGTGAGTTTGTGACTTTACGCCAACTACGCAATGAAGTTGGCAAAGATGCGGCGCGTTTCTTTTATGTGATGCGCAGGTCAGAGCATCACATGGATTTCGATTTACAACTGGCAACTTCGAACACCAATGAAAATCCGGTGTTTTATGTGCAGTATGCGCATGCGCGTGTGTGCAGCGTATTGCGGCAACTGACCGAGAAAAATCTGGAACGGAATTTTCAGCGCGGCATGGAAAGTCTGGCATTGTTGACAGAAGAACATGAAACCAGTTTGATCGGAACTTTGGCTCGTTATCCGGAGGTTCTGGAGCGGTCGGCATTACAATTTGAACCGCATCAGCTGATTCAGTATTTACGCGAGCTTGCGAATGAGTTTCATACCTATTACAACGCTCATCAGTTTCTGGTGGAGGAAGCCAGAACCCGTGATGCCAGATTGAACCTGGTTTGTGCGATTAAACAGGTATTGGCAAACGGCTTGGGCTTGCTCAATATTACTACACCTGAATCAATGTGATGGCTAAAGACTATAAGTACAGAGCACAAAATAAGGGTTCGGGGCATGCTGAGAACCCGTCTAACCCGCTAAAAAGTGTTAGCTTCTGGCGTTGGATGCTGATTACTGCGCTTAGCATTTCTACGGTCGTAACGTTGGTGTCTTGGTTGGCAAGGGTTGAGAAACCACCCCGACTGGGACAAAATGGCCAAGGTGTCTCGGCAATCCAGCCGCAAAAGTCCGACTTAACCAATACTGCTGAAGCCAAGCAGGCGGTCAAGCCTCAGCCTGAACCCGAACATAAGCAACCCCGATTTGATTTCTACACCATATTGCCTGAAAAAGAAGTCGTTGTACCGGATTACGAAATTAATACTCGCGCGCGTGAAGAGCGGGTAGGGAAGGGCAAAGAGGCGCATTACACGATGCAGGCAGGCTCTTTCAAGAGTTTTAAGGAAGCCGATCAGTTTAGGGCAAAGCTGGGCTTATTGGGCATTGAATCGGCTGTTCATAAGGCAAAAGTGGGTACTGTTTTCTGGTACCGAGTAAAAATTGGCCCTTATGCGCAAATGACCAGTGTTAGTGCAATCAAATCAAGACTAAGGCAAAACGGAATTGACGTGATTGTTACAGAAACTGGTGATTAATAATGAGCTTACACTAAATCAGCGGGATTGATTTATTGCTGCCTAACCGCTTTGTTAGGTTTTTTTCTGTTGCAGGCTGGCTTTCAGCCATGAGCAGACCGTCAGCTAGCGTTTTCGTGTTATGAAACATCATTGTTATCGCCGAGCGTCGAAGCGTTCCAGCGCATTGTCCCATTGCAATAGCGGTTGATCGGCGGTCAGGAGTGCTGCTCCTTTGATTTGGGCGGTGGCAACGATGAGTCGGTCTGCTGGGTCGCCGTGCAGGTCAAGTTGGGCGGCTACGATGCCAATATCGCCATCGATGGGAAATTCAAGCAACCCAAGACCTAGAAGGTCACGTCGCCAAGCCGCAGTCGGGAGTGCCATAGTAACCCGCCCCTTGGTGACGAGCATGGCGGTCTCCCAGAATGAGATCGCCGAAACCGCCAATCTGCCTTGCTGTAAGGCGAGATCGGCACGCTTTCGTGCTTCGGCTCCCAGGGAGGGATCGTCCTGGTCGAGCCAAATTAAGGCATGGGTGTCTAGCAGGACGAACATTCGGCATCCCACGGTTCGCCCAACGTTCCCACAATATCGCCAACAATAACGATTTTGCCTTTATGGCGACCGGCGAGGGTGGCAGGTCTTGAGATTACTGGGCATAGCTGTGCCACAGGATGACCGTTTTTGGTGATGACGATGCTATCGCCAGAATCCGCCACTTCGTTCATCAGTTGCAGGCATTTGGCTTTAAATTCGGATGCTTTGATGGATTTCATAATAATACCCTTAGATGACTATGGGCATGACTATAGTATTAAGGGTAAAAAAAGTCAAACGACTTGGATAAAGGAGGTCTATTTGTGACATGGCACTACTGGGTACCAGTACCCAGTAGTGCCATGTCATGGTTCAAATGAGGGTTACACTTTGGACGAAGCATCTAGGGACTCAAGCCTTTGGTTTTTAAGCTTTGGAGCCTTTTAAGAGCCGCAAAAAGTGTAACCACTCTTCAGTGGAAGATTGAACAACGCCGTTTTTTTTAAAATGGCGGCTTTAAAGAGTCTGACCATTTTTCAAAGCCGCCGCTGGAAATTAGCAGTCAAGAACATCAAAAGGCCAACTGCAGCCCATCGAGACTCTAATGCCAGTCCAACATAACCTTTTAAAACCGACCGTCAACAGAATTTTACTTCTTACATCTATTCAGAAGTACTCAAAAATTAAAAAAATCTGCGAATTTGTACTTTATGGAATCACTCCAAAACTGCCACGAAAATGGTCGTTTTCGACCCTGTACAAGAATATGACAATCCACTAAATTTTAATTGACATTACAAGATTTATAGCTTTTAATTTTATTAAGATCAGCTTAAAAATAATAATAAAAAGCTAAACCTACTGGAAGGTAGGGGCAGAAAGTCGCGGATCCCAAAAGGAAAGCCGGACTGCCGAGTGTGACCTGCGTTAAGGTTGATTTCTGTGGTTAAGTTTTTTTCGTTTAGCAGGAGGTTTCGTGCAGTCTGTTGATTGAGGACTGACGAAGAAAATCCTATCAAAAACGACTAGCTTGGCCTTAACTCGAGAGAAGTACCATGACTGTCGAATATAAAAACATCATACACTGTGACCGTTCTTGTTTTAATCTTCAAGCTAGGGTTCGTTGGACTCCTTCCGCCGCATCACTCCTTTTTCTTCTTTACGGGTTATTTTTTTGTAATATTGTTTTGAGTGCTTCAGGCAAGGCAACCTTGGCTTATTACAGCCAAGCGATCTTAGATCCAAGTTTTGACCCAAATACGGGTATAACAACATTTATCGTTAAAGAGAACACAAAACTATACGAATTAAATCTCAAAACAAAAACTCCCAGGCAGTTAACTGAATTACCTAATGGGGATTTTGCTGGTTCAATTGTTTATGATGCGGCTGGCAACCTTTATTTCGAAGAAACACCATCTCCCAAATCGACTTCTTCCAACACCACCAACACCACTCCAGTCGTAACATTAAAAACATTAACTGCGACGGATATGGCTGGAAATAGTACTAATATCACCCCAACAACAGTGATAAGTATGCCTAATGGAGGATCGCCTGATTTAGCCTATGACCCCGGCCAACGAATATTTTTGGATTGGGATACGCCCTTACCAGTGGAGGTACGTGCCGAAACAGATCCTCAAACAAGGGACCTTGTTTACAATATATATGATTCTGATCCAGGCTGCCTTCCTACCCTTAATGCACCTAATACAGTAGGTTGTGCCTGCCCAACCAGGACATCGCCGAGCGCACCTTCATGTAAACCTAGTGAAGTAGCCAAGCTATCACTCACCGAACAGGAAGATATTCAGAAAAATGTTGCCAAACTTTATGCGCAGTCAGGTGCGGCAATTCCTGTACTAAGTAGCAAGACCTTTCCAAAACTTTTCAAAAAAGGGGCAGCATTCGCGTCCTTAAAAATAAAAGATGCTGTAAGAGTCCGGACAGCATTAAAAAAACCAGGTACGCTCTATGGGATAGCATACGAAGGGGTCGATCAATGTAACAAAGTAACTCGAGCTGATAATATCGCTATCTTTGGCAACACCATAGACAATATAACTCCACCTTTATTAGGTGCAGAAGAAATGGCGCTTACGGCCGCACACGAGGTAGGCCATGCTCTTGGGTTATCCCATGTCTTTGCAACTGGTTTTGACATAATGGACTACGTCGATGTTTTTCTCGAATTAGAATCCTTTGAATCATTGCCCCTACCAATAACACAAAGTCCTGACTCAACTGGCTCTACAGTTGATGAAAACGGCATTCCTTACGGAGATCACAATCCGCTGTTTCATCTATTAGCTTACTCCCTTGATTTCGATCCTAGCGAATTACAATTGCAATTGACTGCTGGAAGTTGGGATCAACCTACCAGTTGCCCGAGTAACGTTAACAATTTTTCTCAAAAATTGTGGACTTGGAGTAATTTATCCTTAACATCTAATGTTTCATTGAGCAATATCGTTGTTATAGAAATCACCGGCTCTAACCAAAATGCCTTCGCAGGTTCGCCGAAACACGGCATCGATGGGACTGAGAATTTTGATTTGAATCACCCCTTCCGCATATCAACAAATCACCCAATCAAAGTTGTGGCTTCAACCACAGGTGACGGCAAATTTGACATAGTATTTGGTGTGGGCGATCCCAGCAATCCTCGAACGGAATTTACCAGCGCTGACACCGATATTGTGGGTTCGATTTTTCAATTCGATGGAAGTGGTGCTTCTCCGCGTGTTATCGGTTCATTCAGTGCGGCAATAAAACCCGTAACTCAACCTGACATGCGAGTAGAGTTGACAGGAAACTCCATCCAAGCAAGTCTGAATGAACCGTTTGAGTTTACTGTTTCGGTGAAAAATATAGGTGCCGCTATTGCCACTGGGGCGAAGCTTCAGGTAACACCGGCACCCGGTTTTGTACTGTCGTCACCGACACCGGCAAACGTATCATGTACGGACACGGGCATCATTGTATGCGATCTTGGTAATCTTGACGTCTACGATGAACTAAGCTTCGATCTCATTGGCAATCCAACTGTATCAGGAACGCTTGTTACACAGGCCGTTGTCAGCACGATAGATCAGGAAGTAACTGAAGCAAATAACTCTGCTTCCCTATCGACAACGGTGGCACCGGCCGTGGTTGGCGATATCAATGGAGACGGTGTCGTTGATATTAATGACCTCAACATCTTAAATAACCATCTTGATGAACCAGCAGATATTGGCGATCCATTGGATCTTAACAGTGATGGCATAATAAATACGCTTGATGCCACGATACTTACCACTCTTGGTGGTATAACGTTTACCATTGTACCCGATGTTGTCAATTTGGCCCAGGCGGATGCCGGGACGGCAATTACTGGTGCGAACCTGATTGTAGGTCATGTAATTGCGGTGACTAGTTCTTCAGTACCGGCAGGAGCCGTCATTAGTCAAGCTCCGTCCGCAGGCACCCGCGTTACGACAGGTAGTACTGTAGATTTAGTGGTTTCATCTGGCATAGTGAAAGTCAATGTACCGAATGTTCTGAATTTAACTCAGGCTAGCGCCTCTTCCACAATTACCGGCGCCGGTTTGGTAGTAGGTAATGTCACAACGGCGTCCAGTTCAACCGTCCAGGCAGGTGCTGTCATCAGCCAAAGTCCCGTTGCTACGACCAGTGTTGATACTGGAAGTGCAGTAAACCTAGTGGTATCCTCCGGCATAGCGAAAGTCAGTGTACCTGATGTGGTGAACTTGACTCAAGCCAATGCCTCTTCCGCGATTACCGGTGCTGGTTTAGTGGTGGGTACTGTGACAACAGCGTCCAGCCCAACCGTCCCGGCGGGTGCTGTGATCAGCCAAAGCCCGGTTGCCACGACTTCCGTTGATACAGGTAGTGCTGTAAACTTAGTGATTTCCTCTGGCATAGCCAAAGTCAGTGTGCCGAGCGTTCTGAATCTCACTCAGGCTGATGCTTCCTCAGCGATTACCGGTGCCGGTTTGGTGGTGGGTAATATCACAACGGCGTCCAGTTCAACGGCCCCGGCAGGTTCTGTGATCAGCCAAAGCCCTGTTGCCACGACCAACGTTAATAGTGGCACTGCCGTAGACCTAGTAGTGTCCTCGGGCATAGCGAAAGTCAGTGTACCGAATGTTCTTAATTTAACTCAGGCCAGTGCCTCTTTCGCAATTACCGGTGCTGGTTTGGTAGTAGGTAATGTCACAACGGCGTCCAGCTCAACCGTCCCGGCAGGTTCTGTAATCAGCCAAAGTCCCGTTGCCACAACGAGTGTTAATATCGGTAGTACCATAGATTTGGTGGTATCATCCGGTAATCCTGGCGGAAGTACCGACTACAATTTTGAAGGCTTTTTTGGTCCGGTAAAACAAAATGTCTTAAACGTTGTAGAAATTGGCCATACCATTGAGTTGCGATTTGGATTATCCGGTTATCAGGGAATGGATGTGCTTGCTGCAGGTTCACCCAGATTTACGGTTCAAGCTTGTAGCAAAATCTTACCCTTAAATAAGGTAGAGCAGGATGTGAAAAAACGTGCTGGTATACTAAGCTATAATCGAGTAAAAAACCAGTATGTGTACAAATGGAAAATTCCAAAACGCCCAGTCAACACTTGTGGTCAAATTGATCTTCAACTAAAAGATGGAAGTAGTCATATATTGAATTTCAAGTTTAAACATTAATGCAGTAACTCAACAGGGAAGGTGCAAATGTGATAAACCAATTGCACTTCCCCGATGATTTCAATACTCAGATGAGCTAACGACAACTTGATGCACAGAAAAAACGATTGAAGCTGACCAAACACAATGGCTTTTCCCTTTTTCTGGAATCAAAATTTCAATTCATTCGGTATAGAAAATCGCTGTATTCAGAAAGGAGGGCTTGAAGTTAAATTCCAAAATCCAGCATATCTGAAGTTTCGGCTGCATTCTTGATACACCAGTTGTCACTATTCAAGTGAAGGTCCGCTTTCGTAAAATTATAAACTTTTATTCATCGGCTGGATTGGGTCGAAATCGCCAGTGCACAAGTAAACCAAAAATGAACATTCGTGCGGCCGCTCTCGATAATTATCGATGGCTTTTTTCATATAATTCTTGGGTGCCTGAACAGATAATTTTTACGGATAGATTTCAAATAATTTCAGGTGGCCTTTTTGATGATACTTGGCTAGAGGCCTCATGATAACTAGGATTGCACTTCGAAGTTGGATCCGCCTATTGTAACGGTCCATAATCTCACTGTTAGAACGTAGGTAAGGACATAATAATTCAAGCAATGGCCCCATGCGTCAGGTCACTGAATACATTTGTTGTATGGCAATAATTAGCTGGATCGCAGCAGTCGTCTTGTCAGAAGCGATTTCATATCGCGTCTTCCATCAACAATGACATGAATATAGATGGTGTCCTGACGCAATTCATAAATAATGCGATTCATCCCTGAAATAATCTGCCGATACTGATTCAGGTTTACCTTCTCGAGTTCATCGGGCGTTGAGCCAGCATGAGGAAAAGCTTTCAGATTACGAATAGCTTTTTTGAGTTTGTCATAAGTGTTTTGCCAAGCAGCAACAGAAAAATTTTTAACAATGTAAGTCTTAATGTCCTTCATGTCTTGCTCAGCGGAATGCAGGATAATGATTTTATAGCTCATTCGAAATTAATTTTATCGAGTTCGGCAAATACCTCCTCTGCGTCACGAAAGTAGCCTTGTTCGATCTGTTGATTTCCGAGTGCCAGAATTTTCAACAGAGCAAGAGTTTCTTCCTGTTCTTCGTAACTCTTTACATCCATAACAACCAGTTTGGCTTCCCCGTTTTGCGTAATGAGTAAAGGCTCTCGAGTCTCCGATATTTCTTTGACGATCTCGGCAGTGTGGCTCTTGAGATAACTGATAGGCTTGATATGCGATGAAAACTTCATAGCGATGTTCCTGGAAAAATCAATAAGACTAAGTTTAGTCTTAATTTAGACCTGAGTCGAGACCATAAATTTAAAACACTCATTTTCGGCCATTTTCCTAAGTGCGTAAGGTTGTGAGATGGGCATAAACAGGCTGCTGTCAGTAGAATTTGTACGGTATAATCAATAAAATGGACGTAGGTGGTTTTATATAAAATCGCTGCATCAATTGTATAAACCATTATTGCTATTTTATTGTAGCAAGCTGAATCAGGAGGGCCGAGTGGCAAAAGCGGGTGATTTAAAAAAAGGAACAGTCGTTGATATCAATGGTATACCCCATGTGGTCAAACAGGTAGAAGTCAGAAGTCCTTCATCCCGAGGCGCAACAACGCTGTATAAAGTCCGTTTTACTAATCTTAAAACAGGGCAAAAACTGGATGAAACGTTAAAAGGTGACGACTTTTTTAAGGATGCCGATCTTGTCCGGGTCAAGGTGCAATTTTCTTACATTGATGGGGAGAATTATATTTTCATGAATATGGATGATTATTCTCAATACACGTTAGGCAAAGAAGATCTGGAAGGTAAAATTGAATTTTTGACTGAAGGACTGGAAGGCATTGTTGCGCTGCTGATAGACGATGCCATTCTGGGTGTTGAGCTGCCCAGTTCAGTTGTTCTGGAAATTATAGAAACTGCGCCTGGCATTAAAAGTGCGTCGGCGACGAGCCGGACCAAAACGGCCAAGTTGACGACGGGCGTGGAAATTCAGGTGCCTGAATATCTGGAGACCGGCGAAATGATCAAGGTCAATACCGAAACGGGAAAATATATGTCCCGTGCTTAAGCTGGCTGGCGATGTCATTCGAATCAGAAACGAATTTAATCGTTGCTCAAGGTCAATTTAAACTGCTCCGATTGCCGCATCGTCCCCGTGAGTTGCTTCGTGCCTGGGATGCGGCCGACGAATATCTGCTTGATTATCTGGCTGAGAATAATCTACCTGAGAGGGATGGCCGCGTTTTAATACTCAACGATAGCTTTGGTGCTTTAGCGGTAACGCTCAATCAATTTCTTCCTCATGCGCTGTCAGACTCTTATTTGTCTCAGCAAGCAACACGTTTAAATCTCGCCGAAAATTATTTGCCCGAACAACGGGTCAAAATGTTGAATAGTCTTGAAAATCTGCAAGGCGATTATGATCTGATTTTAATCAAGGCGCCAAAAACACTGGCTTTGCTGGAAGATGAACTGATTCGTCTAAGTCCGCATCTGACACCAGCCAGCAAGGTTATATTGGCGGGAATGGTTAAGGCTCTGACGCCATCAATATGGAAATTGCTGGAACGTTTAATCGGGCCGACAACAACCGCATTGGCAAAAAAGAAGGCGCGACTTGTTTTTGCTGCACCTGATTCCGGGCGAACCGTGCCTGTCAGCCCTTATCCGGTTTACTACCAACTTGAAAACACCGATTATCAAATTTGTAATCACGCCAACGTCTTTTCTCGGGACAGCCTTGATATAGGCACACGCTTTTTCTTGCAGCATCTTCCTGCAAAGCCGACTGTTAAAGACATTGTGGATTTGGGCTGCGGTAACGGTTTGGTTGGTTTAGTGGCCGCCGAGCGTAACTTAAACGCAAGCATTCATTTTGTCGATGAATCCTTTATGGCGACCGCATCGGCTGAGGAAAATTTTAACCGGGTGTTTGGAGAAAGCCGGGTTGCGACTTTCAGTGCCGGTGACGGCTTGACCGGTTTTGCATCGGATTCGGCGGATTTGGTTTTTTGCAACCCGCCATTCCATCAGCAACATAGTATTGGCGATCAGATTGCTTTCAGTATGTTTTCTGAAGCGCTCAGAGTATTAAGAACGGACGGAGAGTTATGGGTGATTGGCAATCGTCACTTGAATTATCCTGTCCTGCTTTCGCGCCTGTTTGGAAGGCATTCAGTTGTTGCCGGCAATTCGAAATTTGTAGTTTTGAAGGTCTGTAAGTCTAAAAAGGCATAGTTGAGCGTGAACGAAAATCAATTTAACATTGACCGTCGTTCACGGGCGAAATGGTTGTTAGTTGTGTTGTCTTCTGGTCAGATAAATATTGCTTAAAATCGCCGCAGAAGCAAACAAGATGGTTGAAAATAAAAACTCGCCGGAAATAAATCCGGTAATGCCTGTTATAAAAATGATGCCAAGTACAATATCTCTTTGTAAACTAGTCATGGTATTAAGCCTTTAATGAATTTAAGTTAAAAAATAGTTACTTGTAAAATATAGACGCTCTGTGTAGTTTACAATGTTCGTTATAGAGAATTTATTGTTTCTCATATAGAATCAATAATAAAAATAACCTCTGTCTTTCAAGTATCCGACTCGATGCCTGTCTTTCTGTTTGATCTGCTGAAGAGTGATTTTGGAAAACATCCTGATAATACGGAGCGGGTTGCTGAAATAAAACCTCGCATAAGTTTATAAAAGCCGATCTGTCAAGGTAGCAAGTTATCCACATTTCCTGTGGATAACTTTGTGGACAAGTTGAATTCAAATTGGCTAACTAGCCACTTTCTAAGCTTTTTTGTTAGATCGGTCATTTTTTTGTCAACTGCTTTAAGGTGCGTTCAAAATACTAGTAAAACAATGGCTTAGAAAATATTTTTGTGTTATTTTCGTTGCTTAAAGTCATATTTTAAGCTTCTAATGTAGGCTACTGAAAACACATGTTTTTTTGAATATTTCTGTGGAAAAACTTTTTTAATGTTTTTCAAAAATGAGTGGCTTCTCTTGCATGACTGTTTTCTTCATGATGTTGCGAAAGGCTGGAAAAATAAAATACGGCCCTATCAGAGAAGTGTTATAAAATTGCTGGCTTTCAATAAGATGACTGACTTTTCAGTTTACGAAAGCTGGTGGCTTAAGTTATATGCGGTGTCCGTTTTGTGCAGAACAAGATACCCGGGTTCTGGATTCCCGGTTAGCCAATGAAGGCGACCAGGTTCGGCGCCGTCGCGAGTGCACTGCCTGTAAGGAAAGATTTACCACCTATGAAGTCGCTGAGTTAAATTTGCCGCGTATAATCAAGCGTGACGGCATGCGTCAACCATTTGATGAAAGTAAACTGCGGTCAGGCATGCATAAAGCACTGGAAAAACGGCCCGTCGACAGCGACGATATTGAAGCCGCTATTAGCCGGATCAAAAGGGATTTGATGGGTAAAGGCGATAGGGAAATTTCAACACAAGAACTGGGCGAAAAAGTAATGAAGGAGCTCAGTACACTCGATCATGTGGCTTTTGTGCGTTTTGCATCGGTTTATCGCAGTTTTCAGGATATCAGCGAATTTACCGATATCATTGAAAACCTGCAAAAAAAATAGCATGGCACAGTCCGTTCAAGACGCCATTTTTATGGCCAGAGCTCTTCACTTGGCTAGAAACGGCCGTTATACAACCAAGCCTAACCCCAACGTAGGCTGTGTAATAGTCAGGGATAATCAGATTATAGGGGAGGGCTGGCATGCCAAGGCTGGCTTTGGTCATGCAGAAGTTGAAGCATTAAGAGATTTGCCGGATGCCAAAGGTGCTACGGCGTATGTCACTTTAGAGCCATGCAGTCATCACGGTAAAACGCCGCCTTGTTGCGATGCGTTAATTAACGCTGGGATTACTCGCGTTGTTGCTGCAATGCAGGACCCAAATCCGCTGGTTTCGGGCCGTGGACTGGAAAAACTTAAAAACGCCGGTATTGAAGTTATTTGCGGAATCTTGCAGGAAGATGCCCTGGAATTGAACCGTGGCTTTATTAAACGCATGACTGAAAACCGGCCCTTTGTACGCTCTAAACTGGCCATGAGTCTGGATGGTCGAACCGCGCTGGCGTCAGGTGAAAGTAAATGGATTACATCGGAGCAGGCACGGGCCGATGTGCACAGAATAAGAGCGGAAAGTTCCGCAATTTTAACCGGCATCAATACGGTATTGGCCGATGACCCGATCATGAATGCACGAGTCGACTTTGATGTTGTGCAGCCTGTCCGGGTAATAGTAGATTCCCAATTAAAAATGCCGCTTACCGCGAAGTTATTGTCAGCGCCCGGTCGTTGTCTGATTTTGACGTGTTCAAGTAACGAAGCCAAAGCCGAACAGTTACAACAAGCCGGATTTGAGGTTCATGTGCTGGCCGGTAACGATGGACGGCTTGATTTACAGGAAGTCATGAGGTTTTTGGCCGCGCAGCAAATCAATGATGTGCTGGTTGAAGCCGGTGCTGTACTGAATGGTGCATTGCTGGCTGCCGGTCTTATTGATGAATTGATCGTATATATGGCAAGTGCTATTTTGGGCGATCAGGGACGGGGGCTATTTCATTTGCCCCAATTACAAACGATGGCTGATAAAAAAAAATTACATCTGCGTGATGTCAGGCAGGTGGGGCAGGATTTAAAATTGACACTGATCCCCGTTTAACCCGAGTTATTATGTTTACAGGCATTATTTTAGCGGTAGGAAAAATATCGGTAATCGAGCAAAAGTCTGGAGATTGCCGCTTGACTATCAATACAGGCAAGCTGGAACTGAATGATGCTGCGCTTGGCGATAGCATTGCAGTGAACGGTGTTTGTTTAACAGCAGTGGCTTTGGGCAAGCACCATTTTTGCGCCGATGTGTCCAACGAAACCTTGTCCAGAACCACATTGGCAAATGCAACGGTCGGTACGCCAGTGAATCTGGAGCTGGCATTAACACCTACAACCCGAATGGGCGGGCATATCGTCAGTGGACATGTCGATGGTATCGGCACGGTCACGGAAAAAAGACCGGATGGGCGCTCATTCCGGTATTCAGTGAAAGCGCCCGATAATCTGGCCAAATATATCGCAGAAAAAGGTTCCATTTGCATTAACGGCATCAGTCTGACGGTCAATGAAGCCAACGGAGCCTTGTTTAGTGTTAATATTGTGCCTCATACGCTCCAGGAAACAACGCTGGGCATTACAGCGCCCGGAACACCAGTCAATCTGGAAGTGGATTTGCTGGCCCGTTATATGGAACGCTTGTTGCTGGGCGAAAAAGCCGCCGGCACTCAGCGCGGAATCACCGAAGAATTGCTGCAAAAAAGTGGCTTTGTGCCATAACGTCCAAAGGCTCCCGTGAATACAATTGAAGAAATCATAGAAGATTTACGCTTGGGTAAAATGGTTATCATCATGGATGATGAAGACCGCGAAAATGAAGGCGATCTGGTTATGGCGGCGGCTTTTACGCGCCCGGAAGATGTTAACTTCATGGCCCGCTATGGCCGGGGCCTGATTTGTCTGACCTTGACCAGTGAACGTTGTCAGCAGTTACGACTGCCGTTAATGGTCAATGAGAATAAAACTGCGCATTCGACCAATTTTACCGTGTCCATCGAAGCGGCAACGGGCGTCACCACCGGTATTTCGGCAGCCGATCGCGCTCATACCATACAATGCGCAGTGGCTAATAATGCCAAGCCGGATGATCTGGTGCAACCGGGGCATATTTTTCCGTTAATGGCCAAATCCGGCGGTGTATTGAACCGCGCCGGACATACCGAGGCCGGTTGCGACCTGGCAAGGCTGGCGGGTGTTGAACCTGCCGCGGTCATTGTAGAAATTCTCAATGACGATGGTTCAATGGCCAGACGGCCGGAACTGGAAGTGTTTGCACAGCAGCATAATCTTAAAATCGGTACGATAGCCGATCTGATCCATTATCGCATTCAGCATGAAAATACGCTGGAACGCATCAGCGAATGCGCTTTCCCAACCGAATTCGGCGATTTTCGTCTCTATGCCTATCAGGACAGAAATGACAATAACCTGCATCTGGCTTTGGTGATGGGGCAGATATCCGGTGATGAGCCGGTACTGGTCAGAGTCCATGCGCGCAATTTGCTGGACGATGTGTTTGCTTCGAAACGCAGCGAAGGTACAGTCTCAATTCGCGCGGCCATGGCCAAAATAGCTGAAGAAGGCCGTGGCGTTTTGGTCGTTATCAGGCAGAGTGAAAGCAATAAGTCGCTGGTGGAATTGATTCATCGCTATCAACTGGAAGATAATGGCGTGAATAGCAATTTGTATGGCCAGGATACGCCGGATTGGCGCATGACCGGGACCGGCGCCAGAATACTGGCCGATCTGGGAGTTCATAAGTTAAAGGTATTAGGAACGCAAAAACGCTATGTGGGACTCTCAGGATTTGATCTGGAAGTGTCAGAGCATATTGGTTGAAGATTTTGATGAAATTGTTTTAGGCGTAGGGTACGAGACTATGAAAGT
>CXWL01004748.1_pt1 | contig 15191 bp, 19 predicted proteins | sample 590931 | NCBI WGS metagenome assembly CXWL01 (sample SAMEA3498368, study PRJEB10139) | groundwater metagenome | biome: water well; material: biofilm material | place: Germany | collected 2015-04-27 | reverse complement strand
AGGCCGAACAGCCCGCCTTCGCGGCCATTGCCCGATTGCTTGTAGCCGCCGAACGGAGCGCCGGGGGCCGGGCCCCAATTATTGACCGCAACCATCCCTGCGCGCAGCTTCGGTGCAATCTCTGCCGCCTTGGCCGGATCGCCCGAAATGACCGCAGACAGGCCATAATCGGTGTCGTTGGCAATCGAAACGGCCTCGTCGAGCGTTCCATAGGACATGATGGTCGCAACCGGCCCGAACACTTCTTCTTTGGCAATCCGCATGTCGGAGGTGACGCCCGAAAACACCGTCGGCTTGATGAAGTAGCCGCGATTGACGTTGGACGGCAGGCCGGTGCCACCGGTCTCCAGCGTTGCACCTTCGTCGATGGCGGACTGGATCAGTCCCTGGATCTTGTCATATTGCGTCTTGTTGACGACGGGCCCGAGATGCCCGCCCTCGATCAGCGGATCGCCGACCTGGGTGCCGTCGAACATCGCCTTGATGACGCCAGCGGCTTCCTGCGCCTGATCCTTCTGGACGAGGATGCGGGTCGGGGCGATGCAGCTTTGTCCTGAATTGACGAGCACGCCCGACACGGTGGCGGGAAGGACGGCCGCAAGATCGGAACCCGGCAGGACGAGATTGGGCGATTTGCCGCCCAATTCCTGATGGACACGCTTGACGGTATCGGCCGCCGCCTTGGCAACCAATATGCCCGCGCGAGTCGAGCCGGTGAAGCTCACCATTTCAATGCCGGGATGCGCAGAGATGGCGGCACCGACACCGGGGCCATCGCCCTGGATCAGGTTGAACACGCCCGGGGGGACGCCCGCTGCATCGAGGATTTCGGCGAAGATCGCGGCGTTGCCGGGGCATTCTTCCGAAGGCTTGAGGATCATCGTGTTGCCCGCGGCGAGCGAGGGGGCAACCTTCAGCGCGATCTGGTTCAGGGGCCAGTTCCACGGCGTAATCATGCCGACGACGCCGATCGGCTCATAGACGACCTTGTTGGCGCCATGCTGTTCACTGAAACTGAAATCCTGGAGCGCGGCAATCGTGCCCATGAAGCCGCCAATGCCTGCGCCAACCTGCGCCGTTGCTGCAAAGCTGATAGGCGCGCCCATTTCGGCGGCCATCGACCTGGCAAGATCGGGAACGCGTTTTTTGTATTCCTCGACGATCCGCTCAAGCAAGGCGAGGCGTTCCTCGCGCGTGGTCTGCGAGAAGGTCTCGAAGGCCTTGCGTGCAGCTTTCACCGCCACATCGACGTCAGCCGACGTGCCCAGCGTGATTTCGGTACAGGCTTCTTCGGTCGAAGGGCTGATAACCTCATGGCGCCTGCCGCCGATCGAATCGACCCACTGGCCGTTGATATAGTGCTTCAGATAGCTGTCCATTTTCTCTCTCCTAAAGGCGTGCGAGTCGGTCTGGCCCCTTTACGTTTTGATTTGGGACTTTTTTTCACCGCGTCAACCGGTCTTACGGCTTTTCGCGCGAAAGACGCGACATGAGGATCGCGGCGCGCTTTGCCTGGCGGCGCATGCTTGCAAGATCCACGGTCTCGCCTGGCGCATGGTCGCCGTAGCTGGAAGGGCCAAGGCCGACCAGCCCGTCCACATCGCCGGCAACGAAGGAAATGTCCCCCGCCCCGCGCTTGAGCGGATCGAGCGCTTCCATTCTGGCAAGACCAAGATCGCTGTTCACGACGTTGAGCCGGTTTAGCAGCGCGCGATTGCCTTCGGTCGGGGCCATCGCCGGATAGCTGCCGGGCTCGAAGCGAATCTCGGCCCCGGTCAGGGGCGCATGGGCAGCAACAATGGCGGCCATTTTCGCCTTCACACGCGCGGTCTGTTCATCGGACAATGTGCGAAAATCGCCACGCGCAATCGCGATGGCCGGGATGATATTGGTCTTGCCCCGCGCACTCGCCCGGATCGCTTCGGCATCGAGCGAGGCATCGGTNNCCGGTCTTGCCGGTGGCGGTCAGTGTCCAGCTGTTCGAGGATCGCCGCGCGATCGAACCCATATCCTTGCCGTCCTCGACCACCAGCCCTTCGAAATCGAGCGCGACATCGGCCCGTTTGCCTGCCTCGACCAGGTCGGCCCGCGCAATCTCGATCGGATCTCCCGAGTCTTCCTCATCGCCCGTCATGACGATTTCGATATTGGCGTCTCGCAAGGTTCCCGCCGCCTGCATGGCGCGCAATGCGGCAACGATCACCGCCAACCCGCCCTTGTCATCGCCCGACCCCGGCCCTTCGGCCTCCTCACCCTTGCGAACGAATTTCTGGAAGGGCGAGTCCTTTTCGAAGACAGTGTCGAGATGGGCGATCAGCAGCAGTTTCTTGCCGCCCCGCTTTCCTTTGTGGGTGGCGATCAGATGGCCTGAGCGGTTGGCGGCGGCCATCGGCTTCCAGGCGACCGCAAAGCCCAGCGGCTCAAGCTCGGCGCGCATCATCCGGCCCACAGCCTCGACGCCCGCAAAGTTCATCGAACCGCTATTCTGGTTGACGAGCTTTTCGAGCAGCGCGACCGAACGCTCATATTCGGCATCGACGGTTGCCGTCATCCGCGTCTCGGCGGTCGTGAGACCCGCCAGCGCCGGTTGTGCCACCAATAGTGCGAACACCAATCCAGCCAGTCTGCGCATCAGCCTCTTCCTTCCCAGTCTATCCCCAATGCTCTGCCGGTGATTGCGCCGCGCTGCAATTGGGCACTGGCGGTTTTTTGCATTTTGGTTAGAGGTTGGGTGCCATGTGGACCTTGCCCAATATCCTGACGCTATCGCGGATATTCACCGTGCCGATCCTTGTCGGCCTGCTCTGGTATCCGGGCTGGGAGCTGGGATATGGCCTCGGCTTCGCGCTTTACTGCCTGATGGGCATTACCGATTATTTCGACGGCTATCTGGCTCGGGCGCAGGGGGCGGTCTCGCGGCTGGGGCAGTTTCTCGATCCGATTGCCGACAAGATCATGATCGCCGCCGTCATCGTCATGCTCGTGGGCACACGGCACGATGCGGCCTCTATCACCGGGTTGCACCTGATTCCGGCGCTGATAATCTTGTTGCGCGAGATTGCGGTTTCGGGCCTGCGCGAGTTTCTGGCAGGCCTGCGGGTTTCTGTGCCCGTGTCGCAGCTCGCGAAGTGGAAAACGACGCTCCAGATGGTTGCGTTCGGCGCGCTGATCCTTGCAGGGGCATTGCCCAACCAGTTCTGGATCAAGCAGGTCGGGTTGGTCAGTCTCTGGGCCGCTGCCGTGCTCACGGTCATTACGGGCTGGGACTATCTGCGCGTCGGCCTCAAGCATATGGATTGAACGCGCCGATGCGTGTCACATTGCTCTATTTTGCCTCGGTGCGCGAAGCCATCGGCACAGGAGAGGAGGTGCGCGACCTGCCTGACGCGGTTTCAACCCCGCGCTCTCTCATGGCCTGGCTTGCAACTCTTGGAGAAGGTTACGCCCTCGCATTTTCCAGGCCCGAGAAGCTGCGCTGCGCGATCGATCAGGCGATGGCCGCGCCCGATGCCCTGCTGGGCGAGGCAAAAGAGATCGCCTTCTTTCCCCCGGTGACGGGCGGATGAACCGCGTTCTTGTCCAGCAGACGGACTTCGATCCGGGCGCCGAACTTGCGGCGCTGGGTGCGCAGGGTTCGGGGGGCGTTGCGAGCTTTGTCGGGCATGTCCGGGGCGATGGCGGGCTGAAAGCGATGACGCTTGAACATTATCAGGCGATGACGGGTGCGACGCTTGAGGCGTTGGCGGGGGAAGCGGCGGCGCGCTGGGCGCTGGACGGTGTCACGCTGATCCACAGGGTGGGGCGGCTGGAGCCGGGCGATCGCATCGTCCTTGTCGCAACCGCAGCCCGGCACCGCGCCGCAGCGCTGGAGGCCTGTGCCTATCTGATCGACCGGCTCAAGACCGATGCGCCCTTCTGGAAAAAGGAAGAATTCGCTGACGGGCGGACGGCTTGGGTTGAGGCGCGCGATGCCGATGAAGAAGCGGCGCAACGCTGGCTCTAGAGTCTGATGACATTTCACCGATCCGCCTTAGCCCCTCACGTTTGTCATTCCCNNCCCCTCTAATGATCCGTTGCCTGACGCAGGACGCCCGCGAGAAGCTGGAATTCCTTCCCCCTCGGGCTTGCCTTGCGCCAAACCAGCGCGATGCTCCGGCTCGGATGATCGGCCACCAGCGGGCGGGCGTTGATCCCGGTATTGACGAGGATGTCCGCCTTGATTGCCATTTCGGGGAGCATGGTGACGCCAAGGCCGTTATCGACCATCTGCACCAGCGTATGGAGCGATGTCCCGAGCATTGCCGCATTCGCCCGCAGTTCGGGCCGGTTGCAGGCGGACAGGGCATGATCCTTCAGGCAATGGCCATCCTCGAGCAAGAGCAGGCGCTTTTCGTCGATCGTATCGGGCGTCACGATTTCGGGAGGCATTTCATTTCCGGGATAGGCCACGAACAGACGATCCTCGAACAGCGTCTCCGAAGCGATGTCGCCACAGGCATAGGGGAGCGCAAGCAGCACGCAATCGGCGCGGCCATGGCTCAGCGATTCGCACGCCGCACCGCTGGTTTCCTCGCGCAGATAGAGTTTCAGGTCGGGCCAGTCGCGCCGCAGCCGGGGCAGGATGCGCGGCAGGAGGAACGGCGCGATGGTCGGGATCACGCTCATCCGCAGATCGCCCGACAGCGGCTTGCCCGCCGCGCGAACCATATCGCCCAGCTCCTCGGCCTCGTGCAGGACGCGGCGCGCCTTGTCGGCAATCCGTTCGCCCAGCGATGTGAAGCGGACGACACGGCGGTTGCGCTCGACCAGAGTCACCCCGATCAGCGATTCGAGTTCGCGCAAACCGGCCGACAAGGTCGATTGCGTCACGAAACAGGCCTCGGCGGCCTTGCCGAAATGGCCGTGCTCCTGAAGCGCGACCAGATATTGGAGCTGCTTGATGGTGGGAAGGTAAGTCGTCATTGATCGTTTCCGCCATTCATGCTGGCGAATTTAATCGAATTTGGCGATCAGGCAAGCGCCTTGTAGATGCCGAACAGGCTGGTGATCGTCAGCACGGTGCCGACCAGCACCATCAGCGGTCGCGCCGGAATACGCTTTGTCAGCCACGCGCCCATCGGCGCCGCTATGACGCCGCCAATCAACAGGCCGATCACAGGCGCGGTGAAATCACTGATGCCGAGCGATATGAAGAAGGTTGCCGAAATGGCAATCGCCAGGAAAAATTCTGCGACGTTGACCGTGCCCACCGTCATGCGCGGATTATGGCCCTGGATGAGCAGGTTCGAGGTCACGACCGGGCCCCAGCCGCCGCCGCCGGTGGCGTCAAGAAACCCTCCGACAAGTCCCACGGGCTCCACGATCTTGGCCTTGCTTTCGATGAAGTGGTGGCCAAGCCCGCGCCACAATATGTAGAGGCCGATCAGTGTGAGATAGGCGAGGACGAAGGGCTTGGCGACTTCGGCGTCGATCCGGGTCAGGACAAACGCGCCGATGACGCCACCGACAATCCCCGAAAGCGTGAGGCGTATCCCGAGTTTCCAGTCCACATTGCGGTGCAGGATATGGCCGATCCCGCCGATTCCGCCCGTGAATGCCTTGATGACGTGGACGTAGCTCGACGCCAGCGCCGGAGGCAAGCCGATCGCAAGGAGCGAAGTATTGGCAATGACGCCGAACGCCATGCCGAGCGCGCCATCGACCAGTTGTGCCGCAAAACCGATCAGAACAAAGGGCAGGATCGCGGAAATATCGAAGCCGAACATCTCCATCAGCCAGCCGTGCTCGCTTGCGAATCAGACAGCGGAATCGGCCCTTGCATAGCGTGGGTCTAGAAACCTGAAGGGCAAACGCCTAGATAGAGATGCTTGGGAAGGCGAAAGGCGGCACGACCAACATGCTAGACGGACTGATTGCGTATCTCGATTCGGTGAAGGCACGCGACCCTGCGCCGCGCACACGCTGGGAAATCCTCATCTATCCCGGCGTCTGGGCGCTGGGGTTCCACCGTGCGGCGCATTGGCTGTTCGGGGCGGAACTTTATTTCCTTGCCCGGCTGGTCAACCATATCGGGCGGCTGCTCACGGCGATCGACATCCATCCCGGGGCAAAGATTGGCCGCAATTTCTTCATCGACCACGGTTTTGTCGTGATCGGAGAGACTGCCGAGATTGGCGATGACGTCACCATCTATCAGGGCGCCACTTTGGGCGGCACCAACCCAACCGGCGGTATCGGCGGCAAGCGCCATCCGACCATCGGCAATGGCGTGATCGTCAGCCTTGGCGCGGCTGTGCTCGGCCCGATCACGGTTGGGGCTAATGCCCGGATCGGCGCCAATGCCGTGGTGACCAAGGACGTCCCAGAGGGGGCGACGATGATTGGCATCCCCGCACGATCGACCCTGGTCGAAGTGACGCCCGAGAGCCGGGATTTCGTGCCATACGGGACGCCGTGCAGCGAGCGCTTCGATCCGGCGACGCAGCAACTGGAAATCCTCAAATGCGAGGTCGAGCAACTCAGCAAGCGGCTGGCCGCGCTTACAGAAGAACGCGAGGATGGCAAATCCAAGCGGACCACCGCCTGATGGGAGAGGTTACGCCGTTTCCGGTTCGGGGCGGCGTACAGGCCGCATTCGACCGCACCGAACTGACCCGCATCCTCGATCTATATGGCCGGATGGTCGCAGCGGGGCACTGGCGCGATTACGGCATTGCGATGGAACGCGACGTCGCCGTGTTCAGCGCCTTTCGCCGCACCGCCGATCATCCCGAATTCCGCATCGAAAAGCGCCCGGCGTTGCGCCACCGGCAGGGCATGTGGGCGCTGATCGGAGAGGCGGGGGCCGTCCTCCGGCGCGGGCATGAGCTTGGGCCCATCCTCGCGCCGGTCGAACGGCGGCTTATGAAGCTGGTTGCCGGGTAGCAGCTGCCAGCCCGGCGTGTGGCAGTTTCGCGCCAAGGCTTTCGGGCAGGAAGCCCAGCACCACCTGCCGGACATTATGCCAGAAGGCGGAAAGCAGCAGCAGCGCCGATCCGATCACAAAAGCCGCCAGCGCGACATTGAGGCTGATCGCGCCGAATTCGCGGAACAGCGCGATGATCGCGTAGATCACATAGCCGAGCGCCGAAACCAGGAGCGCGCGGCGATCCACGGCAAGGGCAATCAGGCCCATGCCCACATACAAGGTAACGACGATCAACGCCTTGCCGATGCCGGGTTCGCCCTCAAGCAGGCCGAGCATGGCGAAGATCGAATGGGCGATCATCGGTGCTGCCAGCAGGTGCAGCCAGAAAGCGACGTCCGAGCGCCGTGTGGTGCGGGCCGTATCCGACATGTCCCAGCGCATCGCAAAGGCGAAAACGCCAAGGCCAAGGAAGAAGAGCGCGGGAGAAATGACGCGCTCAATATCGGGAACGGCTGCAAGCAGCAGCGAGACAATCACGCCGACCAGCGCCAGGGCGCCCGCCGCAACCGTGATCGGCACCTGGAAACGCCGCCAGTGCGCCCAGGCCGCGCCTGCCGCCACGGCGGCGCAGCCAGCCATGATCGTCGCGCCCGCCCGGTCGCCAGCCTCNNGCGCCGACCGCCGGGTGAATCTCCCCGCCGATCCACGCGCCGCCGACGAGCAGCAAGATGCCCGCAATCGCGACGAAAATGTCGTTGAAACCCGACAGCAGCCGGAAATCTTCCTCATCCACCATCGGCGTGGCGCGTGCATTGGAAACATGGGCACGCAACGCCGCGACGGCCTGCGGGCTCAACGCCCCGGCAGTCACGGCCGATTCAAGATCGCTTTCGCTATACATCGTCAGACTCCTCTCAGATGAGCCCAGTCTGACATAACTGTATTAGTATTGCAATACAGTTATTGGCCCTGCAAGCGTGCAATCGCCGCCATCGATTGTTCCGCGCCCGATTGCGGCACGGTTTCGCCCGTCCGGTCGCTGATTTCGGCCCAGTGCGCCGCAACCGCCTCGACCGTCCGTTCCCCCTGGGGGAGCGCAATGCCGCGCGTCAGCGTGACATTGGCGGCGTGGAAGAAGCCGCCGCCTGCACCGACAATGGCGTTTGACGGGGCATCGTCGGAAACGAGGAACAGTGCGGCAGGCACGACATTGACCGGGTCGAACGCCTTGAACGCTTCGGGCGGCAATATGTCTGCGGTCATGCGCGTCGCGGCAATCGGGGCGAGCGTGTTGACCTTGATGTTGTTTTTGGCGCCTTCGAGGTAGAGCGATTTGGTAAACCCTGCGAGGCCGAGCTTGGCCGCGCCATAGTTGGTCTGGCCGAAATTGCCATACAGTCCGGTGGACGAGGCTGTCATCAGGATGCGGCCATAATTCTGCTCGCGCATCATGTCCCACACCGCCTTGGTGGCATTGGCCGAGCCGAGCAGATGGACTTTCACCACCAGCTCGAAATCGGCAATCTCCATCTTGGTGAAGCTCTTGTCACGCAGGATGCCGGCATTGTTAATGAGGATATGGACGCTGCCCCAGGCTTCCTTCGCCTTGGCGACGAGTTCGACCATCTGGCCATATTCGGCGACGTTGCCGCCGTTCGACATGGCCTCTCCGCCCGCCGCCCTGATTTCCTCGACGACTTTCAGCGCCGCGTCGGAATGACCGGTGCCGTCACGCGCACCGCCGAGATCGTTTACGACCACCTTTGCGCCCCGATTTGCCAGCTCAAGCGCATATTCTCGACCGAGTCCGCCGCCCGCGCCGGTGACGATGGCAACCTTGCCTGCAAAACTGATGGTCATGACTTCTGCTCCGCTATCGTTCGATGCGCGCTGATTAGCGTCTGGATCGGGCTGCGCAAGCACCAAGCGCTGGACGTTACGGCAGGGCTCCCCCGGCCAAAAGAATGTTAATATGCTCGACATTTCCGCCCAGCCGCGCTTTATCGCATGGGCAGACGTTGAGCGTGGAGTGGTGCAATGGAAAACGGGCAGGCTGGCAAACCGGATGGCGCGAACCGACGTCGCGTTCTGGCGCTCGGCGCAGTGGGAGCATCCACCATCCTCACCATTCGTCCGGCGCTGGCGGCGACCGCGACGTCGGTGATGAATTGCCAGATTCCGGTGCCCGATCCGGCACGGGCGGGTCACTACATCGGTCCCGACGGGAAGCTGGTTCCGCCGGGCACGCAAGGCGCATTCGCCCCGGCCGGCCGGCCTTTTACAGGCGAAGAAGTAAAGCGCGCATTGAACGGCGGCACCCTGCCCGGCACCGACCCTTCGCAGAGCCAGGCCTATATCAACTATATCCGTCGGCTTCAGGCCGGGCAGAGCGGCTTTACCTGCTACGCGTCGCTCCAGATGCCACGCTGACGCGGGGCAGATGACAGAACCCGTATTTGCTGCCGATCCGCCCGACCATTTGCGGATCGTCCCGCTCGACGCGCTGACTGCAATCTACCACCGGCCTTCCGGGCAGACGCATATCGTTTCAGAGCCGATGCCCGAGATACTGGCCGCGCTCTGGCGTGGCCCCATGACGGCGGACACGCTGCTGGCACGGCTCTGCGAATTGGCGGAGGTCGAAGCGGATGCCGAGGCGCTGGCGGCGCGCCTTGGCGAGCTTGAGGCCTTTGGCCTGGTGTCTCGGGCATGAGGCACAGTTTCACCGTCCGGGTCGGCCCGCGGGCGTTTCGCATCGGCAGCGACTGGCATGGGCCTGTCGCGGCGCTGGAGGCGCTCTATTCTGCCTATCCGCCGCCGAGCGATACGATCCCGCACTTCACCGTCCGGCTTGAGGCAACCAGCCTCATGCGGCGCCTCGTCCGGCCGCAAGTGGCGATCCGGGGGGATTACACCTTGCCCGATGCGGTGCCGGTCTCGCTCGCGCATGGCCTGATCGCGGCGGAAATGGCGATGAACCTGCAAATGGCGCTGGGCGAACGGCGGTTTCTGCTGCTCCACGCCTCGAGCGTCGAACGCGATGGCAGGGTGCTCATCATGACGGGCGAGTCGGGTTCGGGAAAATCGACGCTGTCCGCGCTGCTTGCCAGTCGGGGCTGGCGTTTTCTGGGGGACGAGTTTGCGCTGATCGATCCGGTAACGGGTCTGGTGCATCCTTTTCCGCGCCCGATCAGCCTCAAGAACGGCGCCATAGCGGAAATGCAGCGGCTTTGCCCCAAGGCGCAGTTCGGGCCGCCGATTGCGGGGACGCCCAAGGGCGATTTGCGCCATATGGTGCCCGACGCTGCGGCCATTGCCGGGATGCATGAGCCCGCGGCGCCTGCGCTCATCCTCTTTCCCCGCTTCGGTTTTGCGGCGGAGACGCGCGATGTGGGGCCAAGCGAGGTCTTTGTTCGCCTGACGCAAGCCTCAACCAACTATGTCGCGCTGGGGGAGGCCGGATTCGGTGCGCTGACGCGGCTGGTCTGCGGCGTTTCCGCCAGGGCCATCGACTATCCCGATACCGATACCGCGCTGAAACTGGTCGAAGCGCTCTGGTGATGGACGCCCGCCATCTGACCAAGGCGCTGTCCGATCCGCCCTATGTGCTGGCGCTCGATGCGCGGCGCTGGACGGCGCTTCTGGCAATGGCGCATGCAGAGCGGCTGACGGCAAGCCTTGCCTGGAGGCTCGATGGCTTGCCCATCCCGGCGCAAGCGGCAGCGATCCTTGCCGAAGCGCGGCAGGCTTCCGAAGTGCAGCGGGTGCAGGCGCTGTGGGAGGCGGAAATGGCGCGCCGCGCACTGGCCCCGCTCGGCATTCCCGTGATTCTTCTCAAAGGCACGGCATTTGCGGCGGCGGGCCTCGATGCGGCGCGGGGGCGGCAAATTGGCGATCTTGATATTCTCGTGCCGCGCGACCGACTCGATCAGGCGGAGGCGGCGCTGCTTGCGGCGGGTTGGGAATGGGTCAAGCCCGATCCCTATGACGACGGCTATTACCGCAAACATATGCATGAACTGCCGCCGATGATCCACCGCGACCGCGACCGGATGATCGATGTCCATCACACGATCCTGCCGCTCACGGCGCGCGTCCGCCCCGATGCAGCGGCGCTGATTGCGGGCGCGGTGCCGCTCGGCAATGGCCTCTCCACGCTTGCGCCCGAAGACATGGTGATCCACGCGGTGGCGCATCTTTTTGCCGATGGCGATCTGGCGGGGGGCTTGCGCAATCTTTGGGATATCGACCGGCTGATCCGCGAGCATAGCGATGCCGGGGATTACTGGCAGCGCCAGCATGCCAGTTCGGCGCGGCACAGCCTGACGCCATATCTGTCGCGCGCGCTGCGGCTGGCGCATCATCTGTTCGAAACGCCGGTCGATCCGTGGCTGGCGTGGGAGGCACGGCGCGGCGATGTGTTCTACCTCAGCCGCTTGCTCGCGCGGAATGGCTGGGGGCAGGAAACCCGCAAGATCCTGCGCTTCGCCTTCTATGTCCGCTCGCACTGGATCCGGATGCCGCCGTTCAGGCTGGCGCTCCATCTCTGGACGAAATGGCGCAAGCATGGCTAGTTCTGGAAACCGCAACAATTTGGTGGCAAGGAAGCGGGCATGAGCAAAAGACCCGTTGCCGCCATCATCCTTGCCGCGGGCAAGGGCACGCGGATGAAATCCGATCTGCACAAGGTGCTCCACCCGATTGCGGGCAAGCCGATGCTGATGCATTTGGTGGCCAGCGTCGATGTGCTGGCGCCCGCGCACAAAGTCGTTGTTGTGGGGAGCGGCAAGGAACAGCTTGAGGCCGCGCTTGTCGGCACTGGCTGCGCGCTGGCTGTGCAGGAGCCTCAGCTCGGCACCGGGCATGCGGTGCAACAGGCGCAAGCCGCGCTAGCGGGTTTCGATGGCGATGTGCTGATCCTTTACGGCGATGTGCCGCTGGTCAGCGCCGGGACGATGCAGCGGATGATCGATCGGTTGAACGAGGGCGATGCACCGCCTGCGGTCGTGCTGGGTTTCCGCCCCGACGATCCCGGTGCCTATGGCCGCATTGTCGCGGACGACGGGCGGACGATTGCGAAAATGGTCGAGTTCAAGGATGCCAGCGCTGCCGAACGCGCGATCGGCCTGTGCAATTCCGGATTGATGGCGGTGAGGGCCAGCGATCTCTTCGCGCTGCTCGCGGCGGTTGGCAACGATAACGCTGCGGGCGAATATTATCTGCCAGATATTGTCATGATCGCCGGGAAGCAGGGCCGCACCAGTGCGGTCATCGAAACGGCCGCCGACGAAGTGACGGGCGTCAACAGTCGCGCCGAACTCGCTGCCATGGAAGCGAAGTGGCAGGCCCGCCGCCGCCAGCAGGCGATGGACGATGGCGCGACGCTGATTGCGCCGGAAACCGTCTGGTTCGCGCATGATACGGTGATTGGCCGGGATGTCGTGATCGAGCCCAATGTGTTCTTTGGCCCCGGCGTGAGCGTTGCGGATGCCGTCACGATCCACGGCTTTTCGCATATCGAGGGCGCGACCATCGGCGTCGGCGCCCAGATCGGGCCATTTGCGCGGCTGCGGGCGGGCACGGTGCTTGGGGAAAAATCGAAGGTCGGCAATTTCGTCGAGGTGAAGAAGGCGCGGCTCGGCAAGGGGGCCAAGGCCAATCATCTGACCTATCTGGGCGATGCCGATGTCGGCGCGGGCGCGAATATCGGCGCGGGCACGATCACCTGCAACTATGACGGTTTCTTCAAATATCGCACCGAAATCGGGGCAGGCGCGTTCATTGGTTCCAACTCCGCACTGGTCGCGCCGGTGACGATTGGTGACGGCGCGATCGTGGCGGCAGGGTCGGTTGTGACCGCCGACGTTCATGCCGATGCACTGGCGATTGCGCGCGGATCGCAGGACGTGAAGCCGAACTGGGCACGGCGCTTCCGCGAAGTCATGACGGCGAAAAAGGCCGGCATGAAATAGGGAGTTGATCGTTAATTGATCCTATAAATCTCCTATAAGGCACTTTTACCTTGACATCGTCACGCTGTTTCCTCTAGAACGGCGACACTCCAGAAATCCGATTCGCAGGCAGGACCGCCTCTTCCGCAAGGAAAGGACGGGCCCGCGCCTTGGTGCGCTCTCTAGGAAAGGACATATCGTGCCACTTGCTCATACCGCGCCCCTTCGCTGCCCAACCGGCTTTCGAACAGCCCGAACGCATCGAGCCGGAAAGTCGTGCTCGCCAGCCCCGCATGCAGTGCGGCAAAGCCCGACATGTCGCCGCCATGACGGCTGAACCGCGCCAGCGTGATATGCGGATGATAGGCGCGGGCTTCGGGCGGCAGGCCGGCGCGGACAAGCGCATGATCGATCTTGTTATGGAGCGCCGCAAGGGCATCGACCGGGGCAACTCCCGCCCACAGCGTGTCGATCCGGCCCTTGCGCTCGAACGTGCCGATGCCGCTCAGGGCCACCTCCACGGGGGGATGGCGCACGCTTTCCAGCGCGAAAGCGACGTCTTCGGCCATCCGGCCATCGACTTCGCCGATAAAGCGCAGTGTCAGGTGGAGCTGGCCATCGTCCTGCCAGCGGGCACCCGCAACGCCGCCCATCAGCGCGAGAAGCTGGCTCCGGACGGGCAGCGGCGGGCGGAGTGCGACGAATAGCCGGTGCATGATGTCCGGTTTCGCTTGAATTTGGCAAGGTTTCTACCGATATTATCGACATCCGGTACTTTTCACCGGGAAAAGGAGTGAATCACGATGGCCAACTGGTCCGATCCCCGCATTGTCGGCGCCCCCCTGGGTGCTGCTGCTGGCACACAGAGCGCCGCTTATGATGCGGGCCTGCGTTCCTACATGCTGTCCGTTTACAATTACATGGCGTCGGGCGTGATGCTGACCGGCATCGTCGCGCTGCTGTTTGCGCAGAGCGGCTATGCCCAGTCGATCATGGGCGGCCCCGGCATCCTCAAATATGTCATCATGTTTTCGCCGCTGGCCTTCGTCATGGCGCTGAGCTTTGGCATCAACCGCATGTCCACCGCAGCGGCACAGGCAACCTTCTGGGGCTTTGCCACGGTCATGGGCCTGTCAATGTCGACGATCTTCCTCGTTTACACCGGCACCTCGATTGCGCAGACCTTCTTCGCAACGGCCGGCGCGTTCGCGGGCCTCAGCCTGTGGGGTTACACGACCAAGCGCGACCTGACGGGCATGGGCACGTTCCTCATCATGGGCCTTGTCGGCCTGATCATCGCGAGCATCATCAACATCTTCATGCAGTCGGGCACCTTCTCGCTGGTCATCAGCTTCATCGGCGTGCTGCTGTTTGCCGGGCTGACCGCCTATGACACGCAGCGGATCAAGTCGATGTACTCGTACGTCGCGGGCACCGACATGATGGGCAAGACCGTCATCATGGGCGCGCTTTCGCTCTATCTCGACTTTGTGAACATGTTCCAGTTCCTGCTGAGCTTCATGGGCTCACGCGACTAGTTCAGGACGGAATAACTGACAGCAAAGGCCCGGCGGGAGCGATCCTGCCGGGCTTTTTCGTGCATCCGATTGGGGTCTTTGCCTTGGCGGCGCTGATCGGGGCGGGGGCGGCTCTGGCGAAATTGTTCTTTCCGGGGTGAATTCGAACGGGCAGGCTCTTTCGCCCCGCTTCGTCATTCCCGCGAAAGCGGGAACCCAGAGCGACCCGAACACTGCATTCCGGGATGAGCGGACTCCGCGCCTCTGCGCCTCTGCGCGAACCAAATCATTCGCGCAGAGGCGCAGAGACGCAGAGGTTATGGTTTCCCGCTTTCGCGGGAATGACAATTTTGGGGCATTGCTGGCGTCTGCTTGCGACAAGGAACCCGCCATCCCCGTTTCGTCATGCTGAACTTGTTTCAGCATCCATGCCTCGCATCCAACCCGAGCACTATGGGCGGCATGGACCCTGAAACAAGTTCAGGGCGACGGCTTTGAGGGGCACCACTCCCCACAACATATCGGACGTTCGGCTCAGCACTTTTCCAGCCGTTCCTCGCACGCGGTCTTCACCACCGTCTGTAGTTTCTCGATGCTGGCTGTCGCTTCGTCGAGTAGCTCCTTCGTGATGCGGTAGTGCTTTGAATAGCGGGCTTCGACATGGGCGCGTTTGACGTGGTTGAAGGCGCGGCGTTCGGCGCGGGTTTTTCGCGGCCAGCCTCGATCAGGCGGGTCACGCGTCGATCGCTTCGCCGTCCACCCGCGCCGCATTTTCCTGGATGAAGTTGAAACGGTGTTCGGGGTTCTTGCCCATCA
>CXWL01021860.1_pt1 | contig 15192 bp, 15 predicted proteins | sample 590931 | NCBI WGS metagenome assembly CXWL01 (sample SAMEA3498368, study PRJEB10139) | groundwater metagenome | biome: water well; material: biofilm material | place: Germany | collected 2015-04-27 | reverse complement strand
GCGTCCATCAACCCTTACGGCCAGGCAGTCCGACGCCCGGCGCCGGGCGCTCGCGCAGCACCTCGCGACGGAAGTTGAAGAGCTCGGCCGGGCGACCGCCGGTATGCGGTTCGACCCGGCCCGTGCCCTCGACCAGACCCGCGGTCTCCACCAGCCGACGGAAATTCTGCTTGTGCAACCTGGCCCCCGCCAGCGCCTCCACCACCCGCTGCAACTGCAGCAGGGTGAAGCTCTTGGGCAACAGCTCGAAGACCACCGGCCGATACTGCAGCTTGCCGCGCAGCCGACCGAGGGCGGTGGCCAGGATCCGGCGATGGTCGAGCGCGAGCGAGCGGCCGTAGACCGCGTGCGGCGCATGGTCAGCCGCCAGCGGCGACTCCGCCACCAGACCGACCTCGTAGAGGAGCTCGTAGCGCTCGAGCACCCGCACCGGATCCCAGGGCGCGCCGCCAAGCCCGAAGGTGATCTCGACCCGCTCCCGGCGGACCACGCGCGCCGCCCCACCCACGGCGTCGGCCCAAGCATAGAGACGCGGCTCGACCGCAAAGAGCACCGCCGGCCGATCGGCCCGCCAGTCCTCCCAGGGCAGATGCTCGTAGAAGCCGCGCCAGCGAGCGTCGGCACCGCCGGCGACCCGCCCCTCACGTACCAGCGCGAGGTAGGCGATCGACAACACCCGCGGCCCGCCGCTCCTCGCCTCCGGATCACGATCGCGGTCACCGAAGGTGTACAGCTGCTCGGCGTAGCCGAGCTCAATGCCCGTCTGCTGACTGACCCAGCCGCGCAGCGCGAGCTCGAGCGTGCGATCGCGAGCCGGGTCGAGCGGCCCAGCCGGCAGCGCGTCGGCGCCGTCGCCGCCGTCGCCACCGAGAGCCTCCTCGGTGCGCCGCACCAGCAGCAGGCGCGGCGCCTCGTCGGTCACCGCGACAATCACGGCATTCAGGCCGACGACGATGGCAGACGCAGACATCACCGCCGATTGTAGTGGGCGGCGGCCACGGCCGTGCCATCCTCAGATGTCGAGCACCACCCTCGCCCGCCAGCCCTCTTCCTCTTCCCAGATACGCAGGTCGTGGTAGGTCACCGCCTTGACCGGCACCCTGGCCTGGTGACGCGCCGGGTCGTAGTGCTCACCGAATGCCTCGGCGTCCAGACCCATGGCGCTACCGGCCGGCCGCAGGCGCACCAGCGCCCGGTAGAAGAGCAGCTTCTCCGTGGCGTAGGCCGCGAGCAGCGCCTGCAGCCAGTCGACGAGCAGCAGCTCCGAGTCGGCCGCCTTGAGGCGAAAGACGCGCGACGTCCGCTCCTCGACCGTCGCCCGACTGGTCAGGCAGTCGGTGAGCGCGGCGCAGCCACTGGCATAGATGCCAGCCGGTTCCGGCGCCGAAAGGTCGAGCGCCAGGTCCGCCGCGTGTTGGAGCAGTCGGTAGGCCAAGGCTCCCTAGTCTGTCGCCAGGGGGCCTCGGCTGTCGACCAACTCCGTCTGCCGACCGAACACGTCGGCGAAGTGGTGCACGACTCGCTCGCGGACCTCCGCCAACGGCGGCGCCTGGCCGGTGAGGCTGGCGATCGACGCCATGCGCACGCCAGGCAGGCCGCAGGGGACGATGCGCTGGAAGAACGAGAGGTCGGTCGCCACGTTGAGGGCGAAGCCGTGCGTGGTGAGCCAGCGCGAGAGGTGGATGCCGAGGGACGCGACCTTCTGGCCGGCGGCCCAGACGCCGATGCGGGCGGTGTCCTGGCCAGGCTCGGCGGCGACGCCGAAGTCGGCGAGGGTGCGGATCAGCACCTCGCAGAGGTCGCGCACGTAGCGGCGGACGTCGCGGCGGTCGGGCGCCAGATCGAGAATCGGGTAACCGACCAGCTGGCCCGGACCGTGGTAGGTCACCTGGCCGCCGCGGTCGGTCTCCTCGACCGTCACTCCTTCGGCGGCAAGCCAGGAGGCCGGCGCCAGCACGTCCGGCGCGGCGACGTCCTCGTCGCCGGCGGCGCGCGCACGCGCCCAGGCGTTGCGGCCGACGGTGAAGACGTGCGGGTGCTCGAGCAGCAGAAGGTGCTCGGGCCCCTCGCCACGCCGCAGTGCATCGCGCAGCGCGAGTTGGAGCGCCGCCGCCTCGCGATATCCGAGGCAGCCCAGGTCGCGGACGACGGTACGGCGACGCGGGTCCAAGGGCTGGTCGTCAGCCGGCGCGACGCGGACGAGTCTGCGCCAGACCGGTGGTGCGCGCGCCGCCGCCGGCGGCCGCGGCGGCCGCCGTGTCGAGGCTCGGGTTCTTCACCTTGTCGGTCTCGCTCAGGCCGGAGACCACCTCGATCTGGATGCCGTCCGACAGCCCGGTCTCGATGTCGCGGCGGGCAAACCGCTGGGGCGCGGTCTCGACCTCGACGTAGGGCTTGCCCTCGTCGAACTGCAGGAGCGCCTCGTTGATCGCCACCACCTGGTCGTGGCGGTCGAGGACGATGTCGGCGTTGGCGCTGTAGTTGGCCCGGATGAAGAGATCCGGCTGCGGGGTGATGGCGGCACGAATCTCGAACTGGATGGCGCCGTTCTCGGCCACACCCTTGGGGGCGATGCGCTCGAGCGTTGCCTTCACCTGACGATCCTGGGCGGCGCCAATCGTCAGCAGAAGCGCCATCCCGGGCTTGATCTTGCCCACCTCGGACTCGTCGACCTTGCCCTCGAAGATCATGTCAGTCATGTCGGCGAGGGTGGCGATGGTGGTGCCGGCATTGAAGTTGTTGGCCTCGATCACCGAGCTGCCGACCTCGACCGGCACCTCGAGCACCATGCCGCTGATGGTCGCCCGCACCAAGGTGTTGGTGGTGTTGCCGCGGCGCGCGGAGGTGCCCTTCCTGATCAGGTCGAGGTTGTCGACCGCCGCCTGGAGCTCTTCCTTGGCGTTGTTGTAGGCGAGCTCGAACTGCTGGAAGGACGATGCCGAGATGGTGCCATCGGCGGCCAGGCCGCGGTTGCGTTCGAGGTCCTTCTGGGCGTTGTCGAGAGCGATCCTGGCGCGGTTGACCCGCGACTCCGACGACGACAGGCTGACCATGTTGGGGATCAGCTGGACCCGGGCGATCAGCTCACCCTGCTTCACCACCTGGCCCGGCTCGACGTAGAGCTCGTCGATGATCCCCGAGACCACCGGCTTGAGCTCGACCTCCTTGCGCGGCACCACCGACCCCGTCGCCACCGTCTTCTTGATGATGTCGGTGCGCACCGGCGACTCGGTGGCGTAGACCACGGGCTTGGCCTGCGACTTCCGATAGAGAAAGACGCCGGTGCCGATGAACACGGCGACCAGCACGAGGGCAACGAGAATGCCGAGCACCTTCTTCATGAATCACTCCGTACGCAGTGCAACCACCGGGCTGGTGGCGATCGCCCGCTGGGCAGGTATCAGGCCGGCAACGGTGCCGGCAACGACGAGGATGAGGAGGGCCTGGAGGCCGGTGGAAAAGTCGACGCCGGGGTTCAGGAACATCTGCGGCGAGGTGCCGTCGCCCTTGGGCATCACCCGGGCCACCACCTCGAGCAGGCCGACACCGGCGGCAAGTCCGAGGTAGCCGGCGACCCCGGTGAGGATCACCGCCTCGACCACGATCTGGCTCATGATCCACAGCGGGGTCGCCCCCACCGCCCGGCGAATACCGATCTCCTTGGTCCGCTCCTTGACGATGATCAGCATGATGTTCGACACGCCAATGGCGCCGGCGGCGAGCGTCCCCAGGCCGACCACCCACATCAGGATGTGGATGCCCTCGAACAAGCCCTGGATCTTCCGGTACTCTGTCTCGAGGTTGAAGTGGCCGATCGCCCGGCGGTCGTCGGGGGCGATCTTGTGGCGGGCACGCAACAGCGTCAGCACCTTCTCTTCGACCTCGGAGGCGGGGATCCCGGCCTGCGAGGTGACCGCGAACCAGCTCACCCGGGTGCCGAAGTTGAAGGCCTGTTGGAACGTGGTGAAGGGCACATAGACGGTCTGCGCGTCGCGGTCGGCCTGGTTGCCAGTCTGCCGCGACTTGAAGACGCCCACCACCTTGAAATAGACGCCGTTGATCGCGATGTCCTCACCGAGCGGGTCCTCGCCGGGCTCGAACAGCACTTCGAGCACCCGGGTGCCGATCACCGCCACCTTGCGGTTGTCGGCGAGGTCGAGGGCGTTCAGGAAGCGTCCCTTGACCAACAGCATCGACTGGATGACGAAGATCTCGGGGTAGTCGCCGGTTACCCCGAAGGCCCCGACGTTGGCCCCACGAACGATGTTGTTGCCACCGCGAAAACCGCCGAGCTGGTTGCGCGGCGCCACCACCGCTGCCTCCGGGATCTCGCGGCGGATCGCCAGGGTGTCCTGGTTGTCGAACTCCACCTCGCGCCCGGCCTGGAGCCCGAGGTAGGGCTTCGAGGTGCGTTGCGCCCAGCAGAAGAAGCTGTTGGTGGCGCCGCCGGCGAAGCCAGCGTTGACGCCGTTCGACAAGCCGTTGCCCGAGCCGAGCAACAGGATGAGCAGGAAGATCCCCCAGAAGACGCCGAAGGCGGTCAGGAAGGTGCGCAGCTTGTTCTTCGACAGCGCCTCCCAGATCTCCCGCCAGTGGTCGAGATCGAGCATGCCGCGTCTCCTACTCGTCGCGTAGCGCTTCGATCGGCCGGATGGCGGCCGCCTGACGCGCAGGGAAGAAGCCGGCGATCGCTCCGGCGACGACCAGGAGCACAGTTGCCGTCACTGCCACGGGCAGGTCGACCTGGGGGTTGCGAAAGAACTCGGCGTCGGGCAACGCCCGTGACAACCCCTCGAGGACGCCGACACCCAACACCAGGCCGAGGTAGCCGGCGACGGTCGTGATCAGCACCGACTCTTGGAGGATCAGGCCGACGATCGAGCCCGGGGTGGCACCGAGCGCCTTTCTGATCCCGATCTCCCTCGTCCGCTCCTTGACCGCGATCAGCATGATGTTCGACACCCCGACGACGCCGGCCAGGAGGGTGCCGATGCCGACCACCCAGACGAACGCCCGGATGCCGGCCATCAGCCCGGCGAAGCGCTGGAAGTTCTCGACGTTGTTGTTGATGAAGAGTGCCCGCGGATCGGCGGGGTCGAAGTGGTGCGTCACCGCCAACCGGTGCTTGACGTCGGCCGCCATGCGCTGGCTGGCCGCGAGATCGGCGTCGCCGACCGTGAACAGGACCTGGCGAATCCGATTCTGGCTGTTGAACGTGCGCTGGGCGGTGGAGATCGGCAGGTGGATCATCTCCCGCTCCTGTTCGGACCCCGCGTCGTCGAACACGCCCACCACCTTGAAGGCGATGCCGTTGATCTCGATTTCCTTGCCGAGCGCGTCCTCGTCCTTGAACAGCGCGTCGCGCACCAGGCTGCCGACCACCGCCACCTTGCGGTACTCGCGGATGTCGATGTCGTTCAGGTAGCGACCTTCGATCACCAGGGTCTTTTCGAGGAACCGGTGCTCCGGGTGGACGGCGCGAATCTGGAAGTTGCCGTACTCGTTGCCGTAGGCGATGGTCACCACGCCCTGAATACCGGCGCGAGCGGTCACGTGCTCGACACCGGCAACCCGCTGCTTGACCAGCGTGAAGTCGTCGTTGGTCAGCTGTACGTTGCGCCCCGGCTGCAGCCCCTGGTAGGGCACGCTGGTCTGGCCGCCGCTCACCCAGATGCTGTTGATCGCGTCGTCGCGGAACTGGTACTCCACGCCATGCGCGAGGCCGTTGCCGGAGCCCAGCAGGAGCACCAGGATGAAGATCCCCCAGGCGACGCTGAAGCCGGTGAGCAAGGTGCGCAGCTTGTTCTTCGACAGCGTGTCGAAGATCTCCTGCCAGGTGTCGACGTCGAAGGCCATTGCCTCAACCCGCCGCGCCGGCGGCCGAGCCACGCCCCTTGGCGGACGCCGACCTGCCGTCGTCGAGAATCCGGCCGTCGGCAATGTGGATCTCACGGTCGGTGAGAGCCGAGACGTCGTGCTCGTGGGTGACGATGACGATGGTCACGCCGTCACGCTCCTGCACCGAGCGCAACACCCCCATCACCTCGCGCGAGGTGACCGAGTCGAGCGCGCCGGTCGGCTCGTCGGCGAAGATCACCTTCGGCTGCGAGATCAGCGCGCGAGCGATCGCCACGCGCTGCTGCTGGCCGCCCGACAGCTCACGGGGCAAGTGGCTGGCGCGATCGGCGAGGCCGACGCGGTCGAGGTATTCCGCCGCGATGGCATTGCGCTCGCGACGGCTCACCTTCTGGTAGTAGAGCGGCAGCGCCACATTCTCGGCCGCCGTCTTGAACTGGATCAGGTGGAACGACTGGAAGACGAAGCCGATCAACCGGCTGCGCAGGATCGCGGCCCGCCGCTCCGAGAGATCGGCGATCAACTGGCCATCCAGGTGATAGGTCCCCTCGTCGTAGTTGTCGAGCAGGCCCATGATGTTCATGAGCGTCGACTTGCCCGACCCCGACGAGCCCATGACCGAGACGAATTCGCCGGCGTCGATGTCGAGGTCGACCCCCTTCAGCACATGCAGGCGGTTGTTGCCGATGCTGTAGGTCTTGTGGATGTCGCGCAAGCGAATCATGAGGTCTCGAGAGCCTTTGGGCAGGGGAATTCCGCGCGCCCGCGTGTCGCCGGGCAGAACCGTCTACGCATCGGCGCCCACGAGGTTGCGTCAAGGGAGCGCCTCGGACGCCCGCATCCTGGACGACTTGTCCGTGGTTCGGATGGGCGGTCCCTCGTCAGCGTCCAGGGACGGACGCAAGCGATTGACCAACATGAGTTTAGTACAGGGCGACGCGTTGGCACAGGGCCTGCTCTGGTGGCTGGCAACCGACCAGGAGACCATCATGCCGAACGCCGCCGCCAGTGATCAGTTGTGCGAGACCCTGCAGAGCTGCCGTGAGCTCTTCATCCGCCGAGCCACCCGCCAGGCCATCGAACGTGGGGCTACCACCCTCCCCGATCGCCTCGCCGACGAGATCGGCACCTGCCTGGACGCTCTCACGGTGGCGGTGGATCTCGGCATGCCGACCCTGTTCGCCAACCACGTCGCCCTCACGCTGCCGGCGCTTCATCCGCCTCTTGCGAGCTACCAGGAGGTCGACGCCGAGCTCTGGGCGATCCGTCAGACGCTGCTCGAGGAGCTGCCGATCGAGCTGCTGGGCTGCGCTGCCGTCCACCTGATCGAGGCCACGCAGCGCCTGCGCGAGGTCGCGGAGCACACCTACACGCACGCCGGGCGCCTGCGCATGGTGCCGCCAGCCCTGCTGCAGGCCGTGCCGCCGGAGCTGCCGCGCAGCTCGGCGGCCACCCTCGCCTCCTACGCCGTCAACTGAACGACGGCCCCTGGGTCGGTGTGACTCCTGGTAAGGGCGCGGGGACCCAGTCTCCGCCCGGGGCGGGCCGCTTCGCGACCCGCCCGTTTCCCGATCGCCAGACGATCGGGCCTGCTCACATGAACGGCTGCAGCTCGTTCCAGGTCTCTTCGAGCAAGGACTTCTTGACCGCGTTCATGAAGTGGTCGGCGTCGGCGCCGTCGACCAGACGGTGGTCGTAGGTAATGCCGAAGTACGACATGGTCTTGACGGCGATCATGTCCACGCCGTCCTGGGTGACCACCACCGGCCGCTTCTCGATCGCACCGATGCCGAGGATCGCCACCTGCGGCTGGTTGATCACCGGCGTGCCGAAGAGGCTGCCGAAGACGCCCGGGTTGGTGATCGTGAAGGTGCCACCCTGCGCCTCGTCCGGCTTGAGCTTCTTGCTGCGAGCGCGATCGGCGAGGTCGTTGGCGGCCTGCGCGAGGCCGATGATGTTCATGCGGTCGGCGTTCTTGATCACCGGCACGATCAGGCCCCAGTCGAGCGCCACGGCCATGCCGAGGTTGATGTCCTTCTTGAACACCACGTTGGTGCCGTCGATGGCGGCGTTGAGCTTGGGATTGGCCCGCAGGGCCGCGCACACTGCTTTGAAAATGAACGGCATGTACGAGAGCTTGGTGCCGACCTGGGAGTCGAACTTGCGCTTCGCCTTGGCGCGGACGGCTTCGACCTTCGAGAAGTCCATGTGGAAGACGGTCGACACATGCGCCGAGGTCCGCTTGCTGTAGACCATGTGCGCCGCCGTGATCTGGCGGATGCGCGACATCGGCTCGATCTCGACGTTGTCGCCTTCCCGGTAGGCCGGCGCAAAGTAGTAGAACGGGTCGCCCGGCTGCGGGCCGTAGACCGGCGCGGTCGCCTGCGGGCCGTGGGCGGCCGGCGTCGCAACGGGGGCCGGTGCGGCGGCAACGGATGCCGCCGTGGGCGCCGCCACCGGAGTCGGCGCTGCTGCCGGCGCGGGCGCTGCGGGAGCTGCCGCGGGCGCCGACTTGCGGGTCTCGAGGTGGCCGAGAATGTCGTCCTTGGTCACCCGGCCATGGACTCCGGTGCCCGGGACCTGGGCGATGTCGACGCCTTCCTTGGCGGCGATGCTCCGCACCAAGGGGCTCGAGTAGGTGCGCAGACGCTGCGCCAGCTCGCCCTCAGGCGTTGCAGGTACCGGCGCGGGCGCCGGGGCCGGGGCGGCGACGACTGGCGGGGCCGGAACAGCGGCGGCAGCTAGAGGCGCCTCGACCGCTGGCGCGGCCGGAGCCGGGGCGGCGACGGCAGCCGGAGCGGGCGCCGTGCTGTCGCCAGCGGCACCGATCATCGCCACGACTGAGTTGACGGCCACCGTCGTACCGGCGGGGAACTTGATTTCGAGCAGAACGCCAGCCGCCGGGCTCGGAATCTCGGCGTCGACCTTGTCGGTCGAGATCTCGTACAGCGGCTGGTCGCGCTCGACGGTGTCACCGACCTTGGCCAGCCACTTGGTGATCGTCCCCTCGGCAATGGACTCGCCCATCTGGGGCATGACGACTTCGGTAGCCATATCTCGCGGGCTCCTGGAAAGTTGAGAATTGGGGGCGGGAGGCGCGGTGCGAACCAGATCCCTCGCTGCGCTCGGGATGACCGGCTCGCTGACGCTCGCCGGTCAGATGTGAATCGCGTGCCCGGAGGCAGCCTCGGCGGCCTCCATCACGGCCTCCGAGAGCGTCGGGTGCGCATGGATGGTGCGGAACAGCTCTTCCGTCGTCGCCTCGACTCGGAGGGCGACACAGGCCTCCGCGATGAGATCGGTGGCGTGGGCGCCGACGATGTGCACGCCGAGCAGCTCGTCGTACTTCGTCTCGCGCACCACCTTCACGAAGCCGCCCGGCTTGCCGAGGATCTTGGCCTTGCCGAGGGCGCTGAACGGGAACTTGCCGGTGGCGACGTCGTAGCCACGCTCACGCGCCTTGGCCTCGGTGAGACCGACGCTGCCCACCTCTGGCTCGCAGTAGGTGCACGACGGCGTGTGGTCGTAGTTGAGCGGCTTCACCGCCTTGCCCGCCATGTGCTCGACCGCGAGGATGCCCTCGGCCGAGGCGATGTGGGCCAGCCACGGGGTGTTGACGACATCACCGATGGCGTAGATGTGCGGCACCGCCGTCTGCATCAGGCCATTGACCTTGACGTACCCGCGCTCCGCCTCGACGCCGACCCGCTCGAGGCCGATGTCGCTGGTCACCGGCGAACGGCCGATCGCCACCAGCACGGTCTCGGCCTCGAGCACCGTCTGCTTGTCGCCCGACTGAAGCTCGAGCCGCACCTTGCCGGGGAGGTTGTCGTCGATCACCTCCATACGGGTCATCTTGGTGTCGGTCATCACCTTGATGCCGCGCTTTTTGAGCTGACGGGCGAGCTCGACGGAGATCTCCTCGTCCTCGATCGGTAGCACCCGCGGCAGCATCTCGACCAGCGTCACCTGGCTGCCATAAGAGGCGAAGATCGAGGCGAACTCGGTGCCGACGGCGCCGGCGCCAAGGACCACCAACGAGGCCGGCACGCGATCGATCTCGAGGATGTGATCGGAATTCAGGACGTGGCGTCCGTCGGTCGGCGCGAAGGGCAGGAACTTCGGCACCGAGCCGGTGGCGACGATGACGTTCTTCGCCTGATACACCGTCTTGGCGCCGTCGCGCTCGACCTCGACCTCGTGCGGCGAGACCAGGCGACCCGTACCCTGGATGCCCTGCACGCCGTTCTTCTTGAATAGAAACTCGATGCCCTTGGCGTTGCCGTCGACTACTTTGCGCTTGTAGGCCTGGGCCTTCGACAAGTCGAGACGAGGCGCCGCCACCTCGACGCCGAACTGCTCGGCCTCGCGGATCTCGTCGAGCAGAGAAGCGGTGTGTAGCAGGGCCTTGGTCGGGATGCAGCCGCGGTGCAGGCAGGTGCCACCGAGCTTGGGATCCTTCTCGACACAGGCGACCTTCAAGCCGAGCTGCGCGGCGCGAATCGCCGCCACGTAGCCGCCGGGGCCGCTACCAATGACGATCAGGTCTCTTTCGTCAGCCATCGATCCCCCTGGGGGTAGGGCGCGCACGAACGGCACGCCGGAGCTAGCAACTTACGGGAGGTGCCGGCCCCCGAGACAAGCGGGAGGCCGGCAGGAGGACGTCAAGCCTATCCCAGCAGGTGGGCGGGATCGAACGCCTCCGCCTCGAAGCGGCCGGGCCGGCGTTCGACGATACGTGCGGCCGGCACCACCGGATCGTGCTCGAAGAGCGCCAGCCAGCCGCCCGCCGCCGCCCTGGGCAGCCATAGCTTCTTGTGCTCCAGGGTGGTGAGTGGGTACAGGTCATAGCCCATGATCCACGGGAAGGGCACGTGTGCCGAGGTCGGCACCAGGTCAGCCCAGAACACCGCCTGCGTCAACGCCGCGGCGCCCGTCTCGGTGGTCGCCGCTTGGCCACCCCTGCCATCGAACAAAACGATGCACATGTCGGCGTTATGCCCGGGCGCCTTCACCGCGCGTACGCCGGCAACCGGCTCCGCCTCGCCGTCGAACAGCTCGACGACGCCGGCCGCGAGCAATGGCTCCCAGTCGCGCGGGTCGTAGCTCGCGCGGTCGCGCTCGTTGGGGGCCTGCGCGTGGGCGAGCTCGCCGCGCTCGAGCCAGTAGCGCGCGTTGGGGAAGGTCGGCACCACCCGCTCGCCGGCCAGCCGGGTGTTCCAACCGGCGTGGTCGAAGTGGAGGTGCGACAGCAGCACGTGGGTCACGTCGCCCAGTTCGAAACCAAGCGCCCGAATGGCGTCCGGCAGGCGCCTGGCGCCCACTTCGAACCCGAACTGATCCTCGAACTTGGGATCGTGTTTCTCGCCGAGGCCGGTGTCGACCAGCAGCAGGTCGCTCCCCCGCCGCACCAAGACGCAGTTGGTGGTCACCCGGATCCGGTTGCGCTCGTCCGCGGGCTTCGCCTTCTCCCACATCACCTTGGGCACGACGCCGAACATGGCACCGCCGTCGAGCCGAAACTCGCCGTCGGAGACGATCCACAGGTCGAGGTCACCGAGCTTCACGGCGCGAATCCTACTACCGGGCCGTGCACCCTCAGGCGGGCTGCACGAGCGGGTTGCGAACCTGCAGGCTCGGAAACCGTCCGAAGTCGCGATCAGCTGACCAGAGCTCGCGCACACCGTGCATTCGACACAGGGCGACGATCCGTGCGTCGTGGATTCGCGGGCCGACCACATGGCCGGCGAGGAGGTCGGCGCGCAACCTCGGCCAGGCGTCTCCCATTTCGGCGAGCAACACGAGCGACGGCGACTCGAGCCAGGCGTCGACCTGAGCCAGCGCCACGTCGAGCGGAGTGGGCGGCTTGAAGATCCGGGGATGGGTCACCACCGCCAGCAGCTCATGCAGACATGGCCAGGGGATCGCCCAACGTGCGCGCCCCTCCGCCAGCTCCAAGAGCGCCGTGCTCGCCTTCGCATGCCAGAGGCTGTCGCGTCGGTGGGCATACACCAGGATGTTGGTATCAACCGCGATCACCCGCCCTGCCCCTCGTAGATCAGACTGCGGACGAGCGCCCAATCCGCTTCGAGCCGAGGGTCCTGGAGCCCGTCCCCGCCGAAGGAGCCATCGCGCAGGCTGAATGCGACCGACCGCTGCCGCTCCTCCACCTCGCGCCGCAGGCCCGCCTCGATCAACGCTCGCAGCGTCGTCCCCTCCTTCGCGGCCAGGTCACGAGCAGCATCGAAAACCGCGTCGGAAATCTCTACGGTTGTCTTCATATGGGCAACCATACCGACGCCTCGGCAACGGCGCAAGGGCAGCTGTCAAGGCGCGCTCTCGAGCTTTCCCACGCGCAAGCTGAGCGGAAAGTCGACGTCGCGCGGCTCGGTGCCGCGCCAAACAGCCGCCAGCTCGGGCGCCAGCAGCGAGGTCGGCTCGACGCCGCGGTCGGCGTGGTACCGCTGGCTGGCGGACCAGGTCCCGATGTAGGCCAGGAGCTGCTCACGGGTCCACTCGACCCGCATGCTGAAACGCGGCGGCGCGAGCTCGACGAACGGGAAGGACACGGTGCGGTAGCCCGTCTCGAGGATCCGTCGCTCGGGCGGCCAGTACGGGCCGACGGTCTCCTTGTAGAAGCGAGCGAGCAAGCGATCGACCTCCGGCGCGATCCGCAGCAGGTCATAGCACCAGACGGCGACCACCCCACCCGGCCGCAGGACGCGGCCTACCTCCGGCCAGAAGCTCGCGAGGTCGAGCCAGTGAAGCGCCTGCGCGACCGTCACCAGGTCGACGCTCGCCGCCGGCAGCCCACTGTCCGCCGCCGGCCGCACCGCATACCGGATGCGCGGATGGACGACGGCGTGGGCGATCTGGGCGGCGCTCGCGTCGGTCGCCACCACCTCGGCGAAATGCTCGGCCAGACCCACCGCCGCCTGGCCGCTGCCAGTGGCGACGTCCAAGCCGCGCGTGGTTGCCGGCACGAGCTCGGCCAACCAGGCGAAGAGGGCTTCGGGATAGCGCGGGCGGGAGCGGGCGTAGGCCGGTGACCCGGACGAGAAATGATCGCGGAAGGTGGTCACCCGGGGATCAGAACACGAACCCGACCGCCGCCAGCCACGCTCGGGAGTCGCCGCGCACCAACCGCAGGCCCCGTCCCTGACTGTGCTCGTAGTCGACCTTCAGCACCCACTGGTGGCTCGGCCGATAGTTCAGGCCGAGCGTGCTCCGCGACTCACTGCTGGTCAGGAAGGCGTCGCCCAGAGGGCCGCGGACCGTCACCTCGTCGTACTGCGCGACCAGCGAGAGAAAGGCCTCGGGAAACGCCTTGCCATGCCAGCCGTGGCGCAACCAGGAGCGGCCGAAGTCCCAGGCAGCGCGACCGTACCAACCGCGGAAGGCCAGGTTCGGACCGCGCGCGCGGTCGCCCCGCAGCTCGTTGACCTCACCGGTCAGACGCAGGCTGGCGACGTTCAGTTGGCCGTCGAGGGCCCAGCCTGCAAGGTCCAGGCGCCCGGCGGCGTCGTAGGCGCCGTGGTACGCCGAGACCCCGAGCTCGAAGAGGTCGCCGCGGTGCAGCGCCCCGCGTCCGACCAGGGCCTTGTCGTTGTTGTTGTCGACGCCGAACGGCTGCCGTCCGGCGCGGGTGCCCAGCGCGGTGAGGTCGGCACCGAGCCCGGCAACCAGATCCAGCTCGTAGTTGAACGACCACTCACCGCCGAGCAGCCGGCGACCGTAGAGACCGATCCCGTTGTCGGTCCAGTCGGAAGGCGCCACCACCACCGCCGTCAGGGGCTTGGAGATGACGTCCCTCTTCGGCGCGTAGTGGTCAACGCTGACGTTGCCGAACGGCATCAGCAGCACGCCGGCGCGCAGGTTGACGAAGGGTGAGATGGCGTAGCTCGCCCACGCCTGCTCGAGGATCACTTCCCCTCCGCGCGCGCCGCCAACGGACGCCGCCTGCTCGAATTCGAGCTCCGCGAAGTAGCCCAGTCGCGGGTGCGGGCGTCCCGACAACACCAGCTCGAACGACTCGGCGTCGAACGCCGAGGTGCTGCCCGTGGCGTCAATGCCGACCAGGGAGCCGTAGATGCCGAGGTGGACGTCCTGCTCGACCGCCTGCTCGAGACCGGCGACGGTGTCGGCGGTCTCGGCGTTGCGGTCGTCGACCTCGGTGAGCCGGGCGTCGAGCCCCGCCACGGCGGCCGCCAGGGTCGCCAGGCGCTCCTCGGCCGTCGCCAGCCGGGCGGCGTTGGCGCTCCCGGGCGCCGCGGCGTCCAGCTGCGCCTGGCGCAAGGCGGCGAGCTCCTGCCGCAGGCTGGCCAGCTCGGCGTGCAGGGCCGCCACCTCCGCCGCCAGCGTTGCCGCGGCAGGCACCGGTTTCGCCGCCCCCGCCGCGCTCGCCGTCGGCACCTCGAGTAGGCCAGCGATCACCACACATCCCAGTGCACGACGCCATAGAGCAGTCATAGATCGACCTCGAAGGAGAGACTGTTGGTGACCCGCCCGTCAGCCTCGACGAAGACCAGGCCATAAAGGCCGAGCGGGGCATCCTCGTCGACCAGTAGCGCCACGGTCAGCGAGTCCGGCCCGCTCGCCTCGCTGCGCAGGATCTGGATGCCAGAGGCGACCTGCCGCGAGCGGCGAACCTCGACTCGCCAACCCGTAGCCGGCAGGTTGCTGCCCTGCACTCGCAGCGTGCTGGTCTTGCCGCGGCGCAGGGCCGACGGCGTGAGGCCCAGCAGCCGCGCTGCCGGCGTGACCACGGCGGGCTGCGGTGCCGGCGAGAGGGGGGCGACAGGGGAAGCGACAGGGGGCGCGTCACGCGACGCTGGCACCTGCGACGGGCTAGCCAGTGGCGGGGCAGCTGCCGGCAGCGCGCTACCAGCCGCCGCGGCCGACTCCGAGACCGTCGGCTCGACCGCGATCGGGGAGGCCGGCGGTGGCGTGGCAGGCGGCTTCGCGACGAGGGGCTTGCTGGTGGCCCGGTCGGCCACGGCCGGTTCCGCTGAGACCGACGACGGCCGTTCGGAGACCGGCGGGGTCGCCGCTGCCAACGGCGCGACAGGCAACGCCGTTGCGGGCTCCGCGTCGCTCGCCCCGGCGCGCTCGGGCGTTTGCGGCCCCGCCTTGATCGCCTGACTCGTCTCCGCGGCGACCGGGGCGCTCGCCGCTGCCGGCGGTCCGGCTGCTGACTGCCAGCGCAGCATCGCCACCACGCCCGCCACGGCAACCACCCCGCCCGCTGCCCAGAGCGGCCACCGTCGACCCCCGCCGACGGCCGCCGGCGACCCGATCGCCGCCCTGTCTTCTGTCGGCAGCCGTCTCGTCGGCGCC
>CXWL01016801.1_pt1 | contig 15193 bp, 17 predicted proteins | sample 590931 | NCBI WGS metagenome assembly CXWL01 (sample SAMEA3498368, study PRJEB10139) | groundwater metagenome | biome: water well; material: biofilm material | place: Germany | collected 2015-04-27 | reverse complement strand
TAGGAAGCAGCAGTGTGCCTTGATTTTAAAGGCTTGAGTAGGTGCGTTTTAATTGACGCTTACGTTATAAAGCACTGTTCTCGAAGGATAGCAAACCCCATCTCTGTACTGAGCTGGCCTGTCTTGCCCACGCGCGGCGAAAGTTCTTCGACCTGCATCAGGCGAATCAAAGTCCGATGGCACTGCAAGCGTTACAGTACATCGCTGCGTTGTATGCGATCGAAGCCGAAGGCAAAGCGCTGAGTATCGATGCTCGCCAGCAGCTGCGCGCAGAAAAAAGCCTACCGCAACTCCTAGTCTTCCACAACTGGTTGCTGAAAACCCGTGTGACTATTGCCCAGGGTGGTGCCTCCGCCAAAGCACTGGACTACACGCTAAAACGCTGGCCGGCGATAATCCGCTATACAAAAACCGGCTATCTGCCAATTGACAATAATCCGGTGGAAAACAGCATCCGGCCCATTGCCATTGGAAAAAAGAACTGGCTGTTCGCGGGATCCGAACGGGCCGGTCAACGCGCTGCCGCGATTCAAACCTTACTCGGTACGGCCAAATTGAATGGTCTGAACCCGGCGGATTGGCTAAAAGAGACGCTGGAAAAGATTCCCGTATGGCCTAACAGCCGCATTGACGAACTACTGCCTTTGGCCCCTGAACACATCGAAGCGATAAAACAGAAACGGCCGGTAAAGCCAACCTGGTAGCGACAGCCGCTTACTGCTCACAGACCGTCAAGATCGGTATAGGTCAATTTTACCTTCATCAAGACGCTTTGCTAGGATGAATACCACCAAGTTATGGCTATCGTATTGAAAATTATAGAAGACCACAAAATTGGCACTTGTAACGGAGACTTTTTCAGTGTCGACTAAGTATTCCCTTTCTCTTGTAAGCGATAGTCGCTACCATGTTGTTTTTTCGGGTTGCTGCTGTTTTAGCGTTTCGATCCATTCCGGAGCCAAAGGCAGCAGTTCATCAATACGCCTGTTCGGCCAAACCGGTAGTTTTTCCAGAGTTTCTTTCAGCCAATCCGCCGGATTAAGTCCATTGAGTTTGGCGGTGCCAAGCAATGTTTGAATCGCGGCTGCCCGTTGGCCTGCACGCTCGGAACCGGCAAACAACCAGTTTTTTTTTATGCAAAGCTTTGCATAAAAAAAAGAATTGGTTGTTCAACCAAACACCACGAGGCGCCAATGCCAGTGCGCTCCTTTACAGCCTGGTGCAAACAGCAGTGGCCAATAATTTAGAGCCTTTTGATTACCTGAAACATTTACTCACTGAATTGCCTAAACTGGGCAGGCACTATGAACCCGAGGCATTGGACCCATTACTGCCTTGGAACTTGACTGAAAAAATTCAGGCTTTAAATCAAGTGGCATAGTTTGTCTAGGTGTGAAAAAATTGACTCTCACAAATATGCGGCTTAATGCCATGCGCTTGGCAAAACGCAGCCTGGGTTAAGCCACTGGTTTGCCAGCGCGCAAGATGACTTTGCATAATGGCGTGATCTTGATAGGGACTCATGTAGGCCTCCTGTAGTTGATAGGAAGCGCTAGTCTGCCTTGATTTTAAAGACTTCGGTAGGTGCGGTTTAATTGACGCTTACCCATTTACTATCTCCCTTTTTTATTTTGAATGCTTTGGCTTGAGCCTAAATTCTACCCCTCGGATAATAGAATTATTTCTAAGTTTATATAAGAAATCATCTAAGCGATACACAACGAATTTACGAAGGGAATTCAATGTTGACGGTTTATCGAAGACAACTACACGAACTTCGTTTTCCAAGGTAATTGTTAAGGCATGTAGATGATAGTCCGGAACAAAGAGTAAACGGATGGTGCCATCACCTTCGACGTTTTCGTATGTCCAGTGCAACGCCTTAGAAAGGGTAGCAGCTAATTTCGCTTTTACAATGCAGTCAACCATCCAATCTGTTTCTTTTGGTCCAACTGGAGATGAAAGACTGTAGCCGATATAACGGTTGCCAACCTTAATTAGATTCATCCAACGCCCCTTAAACACAGGGGTAATAAACTCATTTACTTTCAAGTGATTCCTCAACTCCGTCACAGCTATTGATTCACCCAAGCCAAGTTTTCTACTCTTATTTAATGCGGAAATTGGAGCTAAAGCAAGCCTTTGTCCTATCAATAGGGCAATTTGTTGTCTTACATCTTCGTTTAACGAGTCGGTAGCAGGCATTATAATAGCTTCCAATTTAGGCTGAATTAAAGCGGCTTATTCCAACCCACGAACCTACCCAAGCACCTTGAGCATTCTGTGCTTGCAAAATGGCGCTATAATCATACCAACCCTCACCATAGTTCTTGCGAGTATCTATTGCATAAACCATAGGTCCATGGGGGCCATTAGGTTGCCAACCAGTTATAAGAATTACGTGGCTACCTCCGGCCATATATGTTAACAGAGCCAAAATTGGTCTCTGGGCATTGAATACCTCTTGCATAATTAATTTGCCTTCTGCCGGCCTATCAATATAGGTACTCGAAATACCAAATTTTTTGTAAAGGTTTGAAATTTTTTGTATTTGGCATGGGGCATTGCACAGGGACGGATTTTGGCAAGCATCATTACAAGATCCAAACCCTTTTAGATAGTTATTTGCGATAAGGCATTGCGTAGTATTTAAGGCTAAATACTTAGATATCATCTCGCCACAAGCCGCAAAGCACCACTCACTCATAGATTGTTCAACGCGACCAATTTGCAGCAATTTTCTTGCTGGGTCACCACTTAAGGTATTTCCTCTTGGTATATCAATAGTAGTGGACATTTAAATATATCCTTAGCTTATTCAGATAATATTAAGGACAACCAGGTGGTTTTGGCATACTAGTACAAGCGGCATCTTGCTGAGCATTTCGAAGTGCTTGCTGAGCGGAAATGAAATCCTTTTCGGCTTTAAGTAGAGCGGATTGATCATTAACAATGGTAGCCCGATTTGTAATTTTATCTGTCTGTTCCTTGAGTTTTTCTGTGGCATTTGCATGGCGAATTGTTAATAGGTCGGCTGGCACCGATAACAATGTCTTTGTTAGGTCTACGGGGATTTGAACAAGACCCTGAGCCTGGCTTGGCTTATTGTATGTAATTTCTTTTAGCATCCCATTATTAAAAGAGATTATTGCTGAATTACTGACGAAAGCGGCACGTGATACGTCCAAAATTAGCTTTGGTGCTTCATTTGGTAGTGCAATGGTTGTGGAAATAATTCCTTTTGGAGGTTTGTTTACTGGCGGGTTGACTCCATTTACGGGTTTCGCATTATCCGGATCAGAAACAAATGTGAGCCGATATGGAAGTGCTGGGCGGTAAACAATTCCATCATTTTTACCCGAGCTGACTCCCCATGATGGTGAATTTGATGAAATTTCTCTTGAAGTGACACCACCGACATCTGGTTTCGCAGGTAGAAGGCTTAGCCCAATCCAGACTAATTCTTGATTAAGTTTATTAATCTCATTTGCATCAAGAGGATCTATGACTTCATCAATTAATAGTTGTGGCGCAGGTGTACCACCACCAGCTGCTGTAGCCATGAGCTTTAGTGTATTGGCTGCTAGCTCTCCAAGACTATGGAAGATCTGCGGGGTTGCATCAGTAGTGGTAGATGATATAGAGCTTAAAAGTCCATTGTCCGTAAGTGAAACTTTGATTTGATCACTGGATAACCAACTTTCGGAATATTTTAGAAAAACTGTCTCTGATAGGTCTGGAACATACTGAACGGTTGGGGTTATTGTCAGAGAGCCATCTGATAAATTTGTAATCTGTAGTCTGACACGTCCACTCGGTAAAAAGTAAGACATCATTCCAGCTTCAGGTTTTATTCTATCCTTGCTGGGCTGGGATACGTCGACATTATTAGACTCAAATACTGCACAGGACTGAAGTAACCACGCAAAGATAATACTTATTATCAATTTCATCTTCCCCTCCACCTTTCTTTACGGAATTAGAGTAATATTGCATAAACTTTTTTGTTGATTTTTAAAAAATCCATAAAATGATTTCCAGTCATTTAAGGAATTGAGTCTATTTGTTCAATTTTTGCAATGTATTCTTGGCTCAATTGATGCTCTCTTGCGCCAGCCAAAATTCTATCTAAATAATTTTTTGACGGTTTTAGACCTTCGCGAGGTGATTCTGCTAAATAGACTTGAACTTTAATTCTTTTACTTTCTTCAGTTATTACATTCAATTCTTTACGGATATAACCAGTTTCCGCACCATCGAGAAAATTCACTGTTTGCCTATCTAATTTGTAGATAACCCCCTCGACAAAACCATTACTATCCTGGGCAAGATTAGCAAGGCCGTGGACATTATCACTCTCTATTGATTTGTTGAAAACCAGTTCGAATCCTTCGAGTTTGCATTTCACGGGATTAACTTGTTGCCTGAACTTTGTTTCTTCCATATCTGCCCATCCCAACCTCGTACGTAGTTCTTTGCCACTCATAATAGAACTATAAGCCATGCACTGAACTTCGTTTGATTGGAAGTAAGACGCTGCTAGCTCTGTCATAGACTCTTCTTTTTTAACAGGAGCTCGAAATTTCCATTCTAATGGAGCTTTATCAAATATTGCTGAAACAAAATCTTCGCCCATTTCTAAAAGATAAAACCCCAGTAAGTATGCTTTTTGTTGTTTGGAATATTCATTTTCATTGACCAATTTATCAATGTTACCTTTAATTCTTTTCAAATCGTCTTCATTTCCTTGTGACGAGTTCATAAGAACCTCGCAGTGCAAATAGACTTTATCAAAATCAATGTCTTGAAGTTTTTCAGTTACGAACCGTATCCTTGCTAAAGATCGAACTCTGTTTATTGAAGAATTCATAAAATTAAGAAAAACTGTCATAATTTGGTCAGGACCGACCGCTACTTCATTCTCACCAACTTTAATGTTGAATAATTTTGAACGCATAATCAACATTGAGCCTAATCCCGCAATCAGAACAATTTTTATTTTTTCTAATTCTGTTTCGGTTTTAACATCATTAAGAATCATCAACTTTAAGGCAAATACCGCAATAAGCCCATTAAAAACATGATAACAAACTGCGTAACAAGATCTTAATGTCTTAATAGGTTCATCTCGAAACTTTCCAATAATCTCTGCAAAAGCTGTTAGCATACCTAAAGCAAAGACGTAGAAATACATCTGTAAATCTATACTGTAAGCAATTAAATAAGAAAGAATTAAAACCAGTAAATACCAGCTATAAAACCTTAAATAGGAACAAAGCAAAATAAATAAAAGGAAAAATACGACACTTAAAGATTTATTTGCAGATACAAATTCAAAAATAATATTTGTTATATTCATAAAAAAATCCCCAATATTTAAAAAGCTCAAAAATCATAGCGATTCGGTGTCAATAAAATTGATTTTTTTTGCAGTGAATACTCCACCGGCTTAAAGCCGGTGGCTTCGGGTTACGGCTTAAAGCCGGATTTCATCGACCCAGTGGGTCGATTACAACACTCAAAATCATCATCGGGTTCATCCGGCTTTTGCTCTTCAATATACTTCTTCTATATCTCATCCGTCACGTTGCCGCTACGCAGCCCATACCCTCGCGCCCACAAGTGCTGACTCCAGTAGCGCTTCCTCAACAGGGGAAACTACGACAACAATTTGTGTGAACTTTTGCCCTTCAGGTATTGCACCACCCTCGATACCGATAGCTGCGGCGATCTAAACTCACCCCTAACCCGTGTCGCCTAAAGACGAGGGATTTACTGATCCCCTATCGGGGACTTTAAACTTAACCCTGACCCTCAACTTTAAATTCCAGTAGCCCTAAAAAGAATATAAATATCCTGTTACTCAGTATCTCTTTACTGGTCAATCCTTTATCGGTTTTGAGAGTGATCGAAGGCAGGGAAAGATTCCAGCCGAATTCGAAAGGTTCATTACCGGCACCGAAATCATAAGAAAGGGAAAGCTGAGGACCAAAACCGAAAAGGTCTGGACTTGTAGAGATAGGAGTTGACATGAAACCGCAGCCATTGACCAAAATATTGGATAACTTTCGCCAAAACCGCGTTTTGAGTGCACTACCTTTTAGCAAACAGATACAAGGTGAAGAGAAGACTAAGTCGCTTTTTTGTGGGCTATTGCTCTCAGTGAGAGGATCATTCCTATTATCGTTTTGGCTTCCATGATTCATTCTTTTCCCCTTCTGCGTAGGAATTGTAGAATAGAACTACTAAATAATCGATATGGCCTATGTTGAAATGCAACATAGACTATTTACTAGCTGATTATCAATGTTACTTACCTTAAGTCAAGAATATTTATACTTAAAATGAAAAAAATATTACCATCACGCTCGATTTTATCTTCGATTTAGTGAATGGCTTTGAATATCTAATTTGGGGTCATCAATTTACTTCATGGCTACGTTAAGGTAGTTTATATTTGATGTCTATGAAATAATTAACTTGAATGTCTTTAACAACTATGCTTTAAACCTCAATTCAGAGGTAAAATTACTCAAGATTCTCACAGTTTAGTTAATGCTGGAGTAGCCTGGAAATATCGGTCACCAAAGACTGGTTCAAGTTCTGGATTGCCAGGGTCAGCAGTTGGTAGGCACTAAATTTTTCCTATCCGAAACTGAAAGAATCGCGACTATAAAGACACCGATGCTGCCTATCAGTAAGTAGCTGCTTTTTTAGCTAAGCGCAAAACCACCTATATCTGTGCGCGATTTTCCATAGTCCGCTATTTGGAAAATAAGAGTAAACCCCTGACCGTCGGTAATGTCGATTTTAAACCTATCCAAAAATGCAACAAGCCAGTGTCCGGAATCGAGAAAATCCGTTTACGATAAAACCACTCCTATTTTATGGATCTGTGCTTGTATGTTAAATTGATCAAAGCGCCTCATAGCAATAAATATTTTCACTTAGTCAGACTGAAGGCATGAGAGAATGAATTTCTCAATATTACTCAAGTTTCGGAATGCCAACCCACAAAAACAACCAAGCAAACCCTACCCGAAACATATCTTCCTTAAAGAATTTATGGCCTTATTTGCGACCTTACCGTGGGAAAATAGGTTTGGCATTGGTTTTCCTTTGTTTGGGTTCTGTGACCATTTTACTTATTCCCCTGGCGTTCCGTGACCTGATCGATTTTGGTTTTAGCCAACAGCATAAGGTTAGTGGTGGCCTGTTTGGTGCCCTAAGTTTGAACGAACGGTTCTTGTCATTGTTCGGGTTGGCTTGCCTTTGGGCGGTCATGATTTCGGCTCGTTATTACATCGTAAGTTGGATAGGCGAACGGGTGATAGCCGATTTACGCAGCGCGGTGTATGGGCGGGTGCTGCTCCAATCCTCGCAATTTTTCGAGACCCTGCAAACGGGTGAAGTGCTGTCACGCCTGACCGGCGATACCACCTTGGTCCAGACTGTCGTCGAGAGTTCGGTTTCTATGGGCTTACGCAGCCTGTTCCAGTTTACTTGCGGGATGTTTATGATGGCGGTAACCAGCTTCTACCTATTTTCATTGAACCTGGGCTTAATGGCATTTTTGGTTATCCCTTTGTTGGCGATTGGCCGCAAAGTCAAAAGACTGTCCCGTGAATCGCAAGATAAAATTGCCGACGCATCAGCATTGGCAGGCGAAATCCTCAACGCCGTACCGACGGTTCAAGCCTATACCCAGGAACAACATGAAACCCAGCGTTTTACCGATAGCGCGGAAGCCAGTTTCATAACGAACGGCAATTCGGCGTACTCGGGTACGCGGCGCATTAACGGCATTTATCGTCATTGCGGTAATGGGTTCCATCATCTTTGTGCTGTGGATAGGCGCAAACCTGGTGCAAACTGGCAGCATGACCGGCGGGCAACTGGCTTCCTTTATCCTGTATGCGGTTATAGTTGCGAGTTCCGTCAGTACGATAGCGGAAGTTTGGGGCGACATCATGCGGGCAGCAGGCGCAACCGGGCGTTTGTTGGAATTGCTCCATGCCGAACCTGCCATTGTGGAAGTCAAAACACCGCAAGCGTTGCTGCAAACCGGAAAAGCTAAGATTCAATTCGATCATGCCACTTTCCGCTATCCATCACGATTGCAAATTACTGCACTGGATGAAATTACCTTCGACATTGCCCTGGTCGGACCGTCCGGCGCGGGCAAGACGACCTTATTCCAACTTTTATTGCGCTTCTATGACGTGGCTCAGGGTGTTATTCGTTATAACGGACAGGACATCCGCCTGCTTAGCTTGCGTGAGTTACGCACCAACATCGCCATTGTAACGCAAGACCCCGTGATATTTTCGGCGAATGCTCTAGAGAACATCCGTTATGGGCGGCCTGAAGCCACAGACCAGGAAGTCAGGGCAGCCGCCAGGTCGGCGCAAGTGGAAGAGTTTATCCACCGTTTGCCGGAAGGCTACCAAACATTTCTGGGCGAACGCGGCACCCGGTTGTCTGGCGGGCAACGCCAGCGCATCGCCATTGCCCGTGCGATCCTTAAGAAACAAATTTGAAAATCATTTTTCAAGTTTTTTTGTCCACCGATTTTCGACTATCAGGAGCGATGTCAAACGGACGGTCACGGTTTTAATTCACTCGGAAAAGTGAAAATCCGTGTCCGGCGTGAACCGGCCGGTCAGGGCGACTTTCCAATTTCTTTAGATAAGGCATCTAGTGATCTAGATGTCTGTCTGGTATTCGGCAAGCAAATTAACTGATCCTTGCTACCGATCATGAACAGCCCCCCAGCCCGTCCAAAATTCCAATTGGCTGGCGCCTGAAGTCCAGCGGTTTCTCGGAACTCCAACTCGCCAGGGTTTGCTCCAGTGAGAGAGCGCTCAAGCGCCGAGACAAAGGCGTCTATATCCAACCGGGTGGGCATCGTTGCGTGATCGGACAACACGGGGTTCATCAAAGCCCAACCTTTGGAGCTTGGAATATGCTCAATCCCGAATGCGTGCCCCAACTCGTGCGTGAAAATTGGTAGTAGGTTGACGCAATTATCATCTTTAAGAGCTACCTGACCCCCAGTCATTTCCATCATCGTTCTGAAGCAAGCCACATCCCGCATGTTAAGAGAAATGGTTCGCCCCACCAATCGGGACTTAGCAAGGGTGAGAAAGAGAGACTGAGAAGGGAAGGTCTCATCTCCTCCAAAATTCAACTCAACTATGAATGTCGCTGCATGTGGGCATTGAAGGTGTATGACTTGTGGCGGAATGAGCAACATATAGCCGCCAGAACTGGTCGACGTTCGCGAATGGACGAAAGCCCGAATAGCCGGTGTCAGCATAGCATTGTTGTCCTGAAGCGCTGCCGTCCAAATGGTCAATGCTCGACCAAATGATTCTCGGATGTCGTCCCCGGCACGCTCAAAATCAAAGCCTTCGGTTGGATGTCCCGATACCCGGACGTAAAACGAGAAACCATTGGTCAAGATTTTATTATTTAGCGGCGTTCCGTAGTCAAACGCAACAGCGAATTGCCGCGGCTCTCGGCATGCATCTGGGGGAAGCTCAGGATTTGAAGGAGATGGCGCATTTGTAGTACACCACTCCACCCGTTCGATAGCCACAACATCCTGTCGATCACCATGCGCATCCTCCAATGTACTGAAAAGCCTCAAGTGAAAATGCTGCTTGGAAAATATTATGGATTCAGCGAGTACCTCGTCCGGTCGACCTTGAAAGCGGATAGCCAAGATTGGAAATGACCTGCCCGAACAACTTGCCACCGGCCTTGGAGACTTGCGCCATTTTTTGGGCTGGCAAATATTTACTGCGTCAATAACTGCACCTGGGTTAATGGAAACTCTACCTGTTGTCGGACATCCCGACCCTATTTGAGCAACATCGGGCAATATGTTGATTAACCCCGGGGGTACTGCCGCTGAAACCGACTGCTGCGCAAACAAAGAGGAACTCCAGATGGAGAACACAATGATGGTTACTTTTGTCAGGAGCGCAAGTCGATTCATTTCAGGTTGCCATGAGCCTTTTTCCAATCCTCCCAGCCAATTGAAAGATCGCTGGGAAACCTTTTGAGCATGCGACTTTCACCACTCGTCTTAAGGCGCTTGTTTTCGTCCCAGGCGTCTTGCCCCAGTTTGTCAACCGCTTGGTAGATCGCCCATTGCTCAACACTGTTCACCTTTGAGTCCTCCAGTGCAAATTTCAAAATCAGATCCGCCTCCCTCTTAGGTCGCAACTGGGTCCAGTAAAGGTAATCATGCACGACGGCAGCGTACGCGTATCTCCCTTCAGGTCGCAACACCTGCCAGAAGACTTGAGGAATGCTTGCTAGATCAGTCACAAAGCCCTCTGGCACTTCAACAGACTTGAAGGACTGTCCTTGGTTAGGACGCCATAGAATTGATCCACCCTTGACGTAATAGTAATCCCAGTCTCCAAAGGGAACTAGTGTAGCTAGGCTCAACGCAGCGGCAGCTCCACGGACCTCCTGAGCCGCGCTTTCCTTACGTGCTTCATCCTGAAGTGCAAGCATTGCGTTTTCAATGAATGCTCTTCGCACATCGCTTTCCGACCGTTTCGATTCCGACAAGGCACAGCCCATGAAAGATGCAGCAGTCAGCACAGCAAAGCACTCGAGCACCTTGCGGCGTACCGTATCCACAGATGAGATTTCCATACAAGCTCCTTTAGCGACTATTATGTGAAGTAAGATTGCGAGCCGTTGCCGCGTCGTCCCGCTTGACTGAAATATTAAGCTGTATGAACAGACCAAGCAAGCGAAGTAATGTGGAATGAATCACCCCAACCTGAAAACTCCACAAAAATATTCGGTGATTAGCCGTTGGTGGTTTCCAATGGCTGCTTTGTCGACCTTCAGTTCACAGATTATGGATATAGTTGAGTGGCCGATTTGGAGAAACGTATCTTTCAGAAAAGGGTCGGTTAGCCACTTTCAATTTTTTAGCTAAGCCTTGATTCTGACAGACCGCTTTCGTTTCTGACCAGCCGATCACTGGAAAGTAGCTTTCCGTAGCGACGTTTTATCATGATGAAGTTAGACCCAATTCACCAATATCAAAGGAGCTTCGATACGCTCGTAATGACGGATATTGTTGGTTACAAGAACAGCGCCGGCTGACAATGAATGAGCGGCGATCATCATGTCCATTTCTCCAATCGGTTGCCCAGTGCTGACCAGTTGATGCCGAATATCAGCATACCAATCCGCCGAATCACTATCCCAAGGCAACACACGGACAATCTTGAGGAACTGACGAACAGCCAGGTGCAGGCGATGTTCAGCGGGTAGGCGTTTAAGCCCATACAGCAATTCCGCGCGGGTCATCACTGATATACAGATCATCGATGGCACCAGCTCAGCCACTTTAGCCTCGATCCCAGGTGATTTCCCTTTGATCAGGTAACTCGCCGTATCGGTATCCAGTAGATGCAGCATTACATGCCGTCCTGATCGAGTTCGTCATCAAAGATGCCGCGTTCTTGTACCGAGCCATTGAGCGGCCGGTCAGACATATAATCGGTGGTGTCATCTAGGGTATGCACCAACTCGAAAAATTCACTCCATATTTTGGCCCCTGGCCGATTTGATAGCACCACATCACCGGTTGCATCGTCACGCGTGACATAGACCTCATCCCCCTCGAAGCGGAACTCGGATGGGAGGCGGACGGCTTGGCTGGCACCATTTTTAAATAGCTTCGCAATTCGAGTATCACTCATACAGGCTGGCCTCACGGAACACATTAGTCTATCTATGAGTATATACTTTTCTGAATGAGCGCGCTATCTCGCCAAGTAAACAGAGCCAGAAATGACCATTAAAAGACGGACTGTATGGTTGGGTGCTTTCACATCTATTAGTCAAAACATGCCGTAAAAAGTCGATAGCAGTTGTCCACAGAATCTGTGGATAACTCTGTCGGTAAGTCACTTTTTTGTACGCCGACTATCCGGTTTTATTACAGTTTGGTTACATTGAACAATTTTCGGCCAATAAAAAATAGATGCAATCAGATCAAGGTGTTAATTAAAACCACTTGACAAATGTAGGGCCCATTGGAAACGCCAGTTCGTCTATTTAAGCCACTGAATCCTACTCATTTCCATTAGAAACCGGGTGCGCTTAAAAGGCTCTTCTAACCGGAGTAGTTGTGGACCTGAAGCTGGGCTGATTTGGAGTGATGATACAAATGATTGAACAGCCGAATGGCGATAAATAGCATCGTTTGGGTGGTCTTAATCGCCGGAACCCGACTGGCATTTTCAGACGCATAGTCATCGATCGCGGCATTCATATAATTCACTAAGCCCAATTGCATCGTTTCTTGTAAAGAACGCTGTATCAAACGGTCCTGTAATCTTGCCCGGATCCGTTCGTCCATGTCCCTATCCTGGATTAAGGCTTGCAGTTCGACATCCAATAACATCACCTGCTTTTCCAACCAGTCCAGAGGCAGATCCTGTTGCGAGGGCAGGGGGCCAAACGCGTTTTGATAGACACATAACACAGCGAAGCACAAATCCATGAACAAATCCGCCATGGCGGGATTTTCTTCGGCAATCACGCTGGGAAATAGCTCAAAGAGGGTTTCTGCCAAAGCGGCTTGTTCGAGGTAGAATTGAAAGATGAGGGTTCTGCCGGCCTCTTCATCCAGGTTTTTTGCATAAGACAGAGCCTGATAGAGCTCGTGATCAGTCAGTTCGTGCATGATAGCCTCACAGAATTAGCAGTCAAATCCAGAGCGAATAATACCATAACAGCCGCCATCACTAACGGATCCGTTTAAACCAACGAACCCCAAGTTCCTGGTTAGTTATCAATCGGCAGGGTTTAGATGCGCAGTCTATTCGATCAAGACCGCAGGCAGCGGGCTAAAACCCGTGATAGTCACCATCCTGACAGGCTAGCGAGTTGGCAATGTCCTGACAGAAGTCAGAATGAAACCCGGCAGTGTAAACCATGAGTGGGTGACTTCGACCTATTCGCCGCCTAAAGGCGGCGTTTTTTTAGGAGCAGAGTAACCCAAGGTGGTTAAGACCTTGGGCTAGCCTTCTTGATTAGGCGGCTTGTTCTTCAGAATCCAAGTGTGGTTGCGCTTTCACCTGGCAGGCATTCAAATAATCAACCGCTCGCTGAGCATGGGCTGCAGCTGAAAAGATAAAGCGCTTATCGTTTTTTAAGGCCGTTAACCACGAACCAATATAAGCGGCATGATCCTCGCGGGTTTCTGGCGTGATGTCAAGGTCTGCACATAAAAAGGCGGCACCCAATTCTGCCACCAGTTCTTCCTTGGCGTAGCCTTCATCACCAAACTTGATCCCGCCACAATCGCGGTTCAAGCGGGTAGGGTGCTTGGTGCTGTGGACTGCTTCATGACCAAGGGTCGCATAGAAATTTTCACGGTCTTTAAAGGCTTGCATCGGCGGCATTCGTATCAGGTCCAAGGCTTCGCTATAAGCAGCCAGGTCGCCACCTTCGCGAATGGTCACACCGGTGTTGTGAAAAAAAGCATCCAAAGCCGCGTCACGCTCATTACTATTGACAGGACTTTGAGCCGGCAGGGTGGTGAATCGGTCCGGCAAACCGTCGATCTGTTCCACATTAAAAACCGTATAACCTTTCATAAACGGGATGGAATGGGTTTCTTCTTCGCCGGTTTCGGCATTGGTTTCAGTCTTGGTGAGGGTGTTGGCATACACCACCAACGAGCCTTTTTCACCTTTTTTAATATGGGCGCCCAGGTCATGGGCTTGTTTAAAGGTCATCCAAGTCGAGGCCGAAAAGCCTTGTTCCAGGGCAGCGGTCCACAGCAACAAGACATTGATGCCTTGATAGGCTTCTCCAGTGCTGCGTAGCGGGCGAGCGATTCGACTGCCCATCGTGCCGCCTTGCCACGGTTTCAGCCAGGTTAATTCGCCTTTTTCTAAATCAGCCAGTATTTTGTTGGTTACACGGGCGTAAAGATCCAGTTTCAATTCAGATGAGGTCATTGCGTTTCTCCAGTCGGGTTAAGGGTACAGCAGCTGCTGCACCCCTGCCCGTCGGCGAGACCGGGGTGGGCAAGGGCAAGAAAAATCACGGAAGGTTCGTGGCGAAGAAACGGAAGCTTTGCCCGCTTTTGGGCGGGTGAAATCCGTTTGTTTGACGGGAAAGCCGTTATTATGCTTGTCCCGCGCCACGGGGCAGAGCCCCTAAGCAAGGTCAGAAAGAAAAAGACAACCGATGGCGTAGCTGCGAAAGGGGGCGTAACCCACAGGGCTGAGACTTAAGGCTCAGGGCGCTTGCGCCTAGCACCAGGCCCTGCAAGGGTTCGCCAAAGTGCCCTGGTTGAGTTCATTTAAAAATAATGGGATACGGTAAGCAAATAGTCATCATCCGTTAACCAAAAAGGGTTACTGTAGCCCGATGTCGATCATCCATTACGTTGGACCGGTCGCTTTTCCAACAACAACTCAGCCGATCGGCTTTTACTTATTCACCTAAACTCGCGTAAAATCCGTTAAAAGAAGGACGTTTCTAGCTATCAGAATGAAATGTTGAAACCGCATTTTTGTTTTCACCCTTACTGATCTTAAATTCACCATGAAAAAACCAACCACCCCCAACGAAAAACCAGTCCCTAAATCGAAAACTGAACAACCTGCGGCAACGGCTGCGTCAGAAGCTAAAGCCACTAAAGCAAGCCCAACCCCCAAAACGCCATCAAAACCGAAAGCCATCACAACCAAACCCGTACCCAAAGCTAAAACAGAACCGCCGGTTGCCGCCGAAACCCAGATCATAAAACCCAGCCAGCCCGCGAAAACCCCTAATAAAGCGCCTGTTGTCGCGTCTATTCCAGTAGCGGAGACAGCAGAAATAACCCAGTCTGAGCGTATCGGATTGACCGCCGGCAGCATTTGGCATTATTTGTCAGAAAATGGTGCTAGCCCGGTAGCAAAATTGGTTAAAGCACTTCCGGAAGAAGAGAAGATTATTCAACGCAGCATTGGCTGGTTGGCCCAGGAAGGCAAAATTGTATTCGACACCATTGACAGGACTGAGACCATCGGCTTGACAGAGTTGCCGTTAGGCCAAACGATTCACTCTTTCTTGTTGATGAGCGATCGATTTCTGCTTATTGGGCACATTGCGGGTTTCACTGCAACAGAAAGCCAGAGCTAGGGTCTCAGTA
>CXWL01120124.1_pt1 | contig 15195 bp, 16 predicted proteins | sample 590931 | NCBI WGS metagenome assembly CXWL01 (sample SAMEA3498368, study PRJEB10139) | groundwater metagenome | biome: water well; material: biofilm material | place: Germany | collected 2015-04-27 | reverse complement strand
ATAGACAAACTGGTGGCGGCAACCAACGAGAACGATGTGCTGGATGAATTCTTCCGCACCGGCGTCTATCGCGTGCGCAAGTCGGCCGAGACGTATCACACGACCAGCCCGAGCATGGATATCAGCAAGGCATCGAACTTCGAGCGCTTTGTATTCGATTTGCTCGATCGCGACGGCGAGCGTGTGCGCGCTTTGTTCCAGAAGGTGGAGACGCAGGGCGGCTTCGACCTGTCCGGCAAGCCGGGCAGCGACGGTGATGAATTCAAGAAAATTGCGCAATTCGGCTTCGCTTCCGGCAAATCGACGCACGCCGATCGCCTCGCGACGATACGCGACCTGCAAGCCAAATACGGCTTGATGATAGACACGCACACTGCCGATGGCGTCAAGGTTGCGCGCGAACACCTGACCCCGGGCGTGCCGATGATCGTGCTGGAAACCGCCTTGCCGGCCAAGTTCAATGAAACCATACGCGAAGCGCTGGGCTGCGATGCTGCGCGTCCAGCTGGTTTTGAAAACATTGAAGACTTGCCGCAGCGCTTTGTCGTGATGACGACCGATATCGACAAGATGAAGGCATACATCGCTGCGCATACCGGTTTGTAAGGGGCATCGCTGCACGGCAGAGGATTTCCCCTGCGTTTATCCTCTGCGTTTTCTATCGTTGCATCACCAGATTATCGAGCCGAGCATGACTGAGCCTAAACCGATGTTGAGCGTTGATGAAGCACTAGCCTTTCTGCTTGCTGGCGCCAGAAAAATCACCGCCACGCAAACGCTGCCTACGCTGGAAGCCAACGGCCGCATCCTGGCTGTCGCGCAAACTTCGCAGCTGGATGTGCCACCGGTCGACAACACTTCGATGGATGGATATGCGGTGCGCGCCGCTGATTGCGCGAGCGGCGCAGCCGTATTGCGCGTTAGCCAGCGCATCCCGGCCGGCCATGTCGGCCAGCCGTTGGAGGCAGGCTGCGCGGCGCGCATCTTTACCGGTGCGATGATCCCTGCCGGCGCTGATGCAGTCGTGATGCAGGAAGTTTGCGTCGCCGCGAAAGATGCAGACGGCGATCTGGTCACCGTCAAGCACGCGCCGCAAGCCGGCGAATGGATACGCCGCGCCGGCGAAGACATACGGGCTGGCAGCACTATCCTGGCCGCCGGCCAGCGCCTGCGTGCACAGGAACTGGGCCTGGCGGCATCGGTCGGCCTGGCGGAACTGCCGGTNNGAGGCATTGAAGCCCGGCGCGATCTACAATTCCAATAAATTCACGTTGCGCGGCTTGCTGGAAAACTTGGGTTGCGACATCACCGATTACGGCATCGTGCCCGATACGCTGGCAGCCACGCGTGAGACCTTGCGTCGCGCTGCAGCGGAGCATGATTTGATCATCACCTCCGGCGGCGTCTCGGTCGGCGAGGAAGATCACATCAAGCCGGCGGTCGAAGCCGAAGGGCATATCAATATGTGGCAAATCGCCGTCAAGCCGGGCAAACCGCTGGCGTTTGGCGAAGTCAGGCGCACGGAGCTATCAGGCACGGCGTTTTTCCTCGGCTTGCCCGGCAATCCGGTATCGAGCTTCGTCACTTTCCTGCTGTTTGTGCGTCCCTTCATTCTGCGTCTGCAGGGTGTGGCCGAGGTGACGCCGAAAGCGTATGCGATGCGGGCCGATTTCACGCTGGCCAAAGGCGATCGGCGCAACGAATTTTTGCGTGCGAAAATCAATGCCGGGGGTGGGCTGGATTTATTCGCCAATCAAAGTTCCGGCGTGCTGACATCGACCGTATGGGGCGATGGCTTGATCGACAATCCGCCGGGCCAGGCGATTTCGCCTGGCGATGTCGTGCGCTTTATTTCATTCAACGATTTGATGCATTGAATTTGATGCATTGATTAATCAGATAAAAATTCAACTCAGCAGATGAAAATTCAACTCAGATTTTTTGCCAGCGTGCGTGAAGCGCTGGGTGTGGCGCAAGAGTCGCTCACCGTGCCGGCAGACGTGACGACCGTCGGCGGCGTGCGTGCCTTTTTGCAGGCGCGCGGCGGCGTATGGGCGGAAGTGCTGGCGGATGGCCGTTCACTGCGGATGGCCTACGACCAGGAAATGACGCATGCAGCCACGCCTATAGCCGAGGGCGGCGAAGTCGCTTTCTTCCCGCCTGTGACTGGCGGCTGAACCTCATTCCAGCCACGCAGGCGGTGATGCAAGCAGTTAAAAAACGGAGCAAACCAGCATGACGATACGCGTACAGACCGAAGATTTCGATGTCAGCCAGGAAGTCGCAGCCTTGCGTGCGCACAGCCCGCAAGTCGGCGCTGTCGTGACCTTCATAGGCACCGTGCGCGATATGAATGATGGTTCCAGCGTGGCAGAAATGGAACTCGAGCATTATCCGGGCATGACGGAAAAAGCGCTGCAGAGCATAGTCGAGCAAGCCAAGGCGCGCTGGCCGATTTTCGATGCGCTGGTCATACATCGGATCGGACCCTTGCTGCCGCTGGAGCAGATCGTGCTGGTCGCCGTGACTTCTGCGCATAGAGGCGAAGCATTCTCCGCCTGCGAATTCATCATCGACTTCCTGAAAACCGATGCACCGTTCTGGAAAAAGGAACAAACGCCAGAGGGCGCGCGCTGGGTCGATGCACGCACGACCGACGATACGGCACTGGCGAAATGGATAATCCCGGCTAGCAATGGCGGAGCCCGGTCTTGAGCTGGCTGGCGGTTGGCCTGGGCGCAGCGCTGGGCGCATGGTTGCGCTGGGGCTTGAGCGTCTGTCTCAATATGCTCAACACGAATATCCCGCTCGGCACCCTGGCAGCCAATCTGGGCGGCGGCTATCTGGTCGGGATCGCCCTGGCATTTTTCACCGGCCATCCCGGCGTCTCGCCGGAGTGGCGGCTGTTTGCCGTCACCGGTTTCCTCGGCGGCTTGACGACTTTTTCCAGCTTTTCGCTGGAGTCGGTACTCCTGCTGCAACGCGGCGATTATATGTGGGCGCTGGGACACTCTGCGCTGCATTTGATCGGCTCTATCCTTTGCTGCATCGCCGGCTTTGCGACCTACAAGGCATTCGCCTGAATTTGATCTAGCGCAGGTAAAAGCTTAAGATTTTCGTCACAATCGTTGCATATGGCGCAATGTCATACTTGAAAAAGGGTTGCCCGACCCAATTTTTCCCTGCATGAACGATTTTCAGATGGAGAAATGCAATGCGTCTAGATAAGTTGACTACCAAGTTGCAAGAAGCGCTCGCCGATGCGCAAAGCCATGCAGTCGGCAACGACAATCAATATATAGAACCGGTGCACGTGCTGGTCGCCCTGCTGAGCCAGGACGATAGCAGCACGCGCTCGCTGTTGCAGCGCGCTGGCGCCAACATCAATGGGATGAATACGGCGCTCAAAAGCGCGCTCGACCGCCTGCCCAAGGTGTCCGGCACCGGTGGGGAGGTGCAGATCAGCCGCGACTTGAATTCGCTGTTGAACCTCGCCGACAAGGCTTCCCAGCAACACGGCGATCAATTCATCGCGACCGAAATGTTGTTGCTGGCGCTGACCGACGACAAATCGGAAGCCGGCAAGATCGCGCGCGAAAATGGCTTGACGCGCAAGGCGCTGGAAGCGGCGATCAAGGCCGTGCGCGGCGGCGCCAAAGTGGACTCTGCCGAAGGCGAAGGCCAGCGCGAAGCACTGAAAAAATACACGCTGGACCTGACCGAGCGTGCTCGCCTGGGCAAGCTAGATCCAGTGATAGGTCGTGACGATGAAATCCGCCGCGCTATCCAGATATTGCAGCGCCGCTCCAAAAACAATCCAGTCTTGATAGGTGAACCTGGCGTGGGTAAGACCGCCATCGTCGAAGGCCTGGCGCAGCGCATCGTCAATGGCGAAGTGCCGGAAAGCCTGAAGGGCAAACGCGTGCTGTCGCTGGACATGGCCTCGCTGCTGGCGGGGGCAAAATACCGCGGCGAATTTGAAGAGCGCCTGAAGGCCGTCCTGACTGAACTGGCGCAGGATGAAGGCCAGACCATCGTCTTCATTGATGAGATGCACACCCTGGTGGGTGCCGGCAAGGCAGAAGGTGCGATGGATGCCGGCAATATGCTCAAACCTGCACTCGCGCGCGGCGAGTTGCACTGCGTAGGCGCCACCACGCTCGACGAATACCGCAAGTACATAGAGAAGGATGCGGCACTGGAACGTCGCTTCCAGAAAATCATCGTGGCCGAGCCGACCGTGGAGGCGACGATTGCGATCCTGCGTGGCTTGCAGGAAAAATACGAAGTCCATCACGGCGTCGACATCACCGATCCGGCGATAGTTGCGGCAGCAGAATTGTCGCACCGTTACATCACCGATAGATTCCTGCCCGACAAGGCTATCGACTTGATCGATGAAGCCGCGGCCAAGATCAAGATAGAAATCGATTCCAAGCCGGAAGTGATGGATAGACTGGACAGACGCGTCATTCAGTTGAAGATCGAACGCGAAGCCGTCAAGAAGGAAAAAGACGAAGCCTCGCAAAAACGCCTGGGCTTGATCGAGGAAGAAATCGAGCGCCTAGGCCGCGAGTACGCCGACCTCGAAGAAATCTGGAAAGCGGAAAAATCCGCCGCGCAAGGCAGCCAGCATATCAAGGAAGCGATAGAGAAAACACGCCTGCAAATAGAAGAAGCGACGCGCAAGAGCGACTGGCAGCGCGTGTCCGAACTGCAATACAAAACCTTGCCGGAACTGGAAGCGCAACTGAAAAATGCGGTCACCGGCGAAGCGACCGCAGGCAAGCCGCAACTGGTGCGCACGCAAGTCGGTGCCGAAGAAATTGCCGAAGTCGTCTCACGCGCAACCGGCATTCCAGTCTCGCGCATGATGACCGGCGAACGCGAAAAACTGTTGCAGATGGAAGATGCATTGCACAAGCGCGTGGTCGGCCAGCATGAAGCCATCGTCGCCGTGTCGGACGCGATCCGTCGCTCGCGCGCCGGCCTGGGTGACCCTGATCGCCCATACGGCTCCTTCATGTTCCTGGGCCCAACCGGCGTCGGCAAAACAGAATTGTGCAAGGCGCTGGCATCGTTCATGTTCGACACTGAAGACTCGCTGATCCGCATCGACATGAGTGAATTCATGGAGAAGCATTCAGTTGCGCGCCTGATCGGTGCGCCACCGGGTTACGTGGGTTATGAAGAGGGCGGTTACCTGACCGAAGCGGTGCGGCGCAAACCGTATTGCGTGATCCTGCTCGACGAGATCGAGAAGGCGCATCCGGATGTATTCAATGTCTTGCTGCAGGTGCTCGACGATGGCCGCATGACCGATGGCCAGGGGCGTACGGTGGATTTCAAGAACACGGTGATCGTGATGACATCCAATCTCGGCTCGCACAAGATCCAGTCCATGGAAGGTAGCGAACCGGCATTGATCAAGATGGCGGTGATGGCCGAAGTGCAGGCGCATTTCCGGCCCGAGTTCATCAACCGTATCGATGAAATCGTGGTCTTCCATGCGTTGGATGAGAAAAACATCGGCTCGATTGCGAAGATCCAGCTGGCGACGCTGGAACAGCGCCTAGCCCGCATGGACATGGCCATGGACATGACGGACGAAGCGCTGCAGAAAATCGCCGAAGCCGGTTTCGATCCTGTCTATGGCGCACGGCCGTTGAAGCGTGCGATACAGCAGCAGATCGAAAATCCTTTGTCTAAGGCGATCCTGGAAGGGAAGTTTGGACCCAAGGATGTGATCAAGGTTAGCGTCGAACATGGTGAGCTGAGCTTTACCAAGACCGACTAACCGGGTGCGTCTGCCCAATTAAAAAGCCGTGCCAGCAATGCTGACACGGCTTTTTTGCAATTCTCATGTAGCAGTTTCAGCTTCCGGGGTAGGCAGGCAGACGGCTTTTTATCGGCTGTAAGGCAGCTCTGGCGGCGCGAACCGATTCGACATCCGTTTTGCGTGGGCGCGGCTTGATAGGCAAAGCCCAGGACGTGCCCCGCATGATGGGCTGCGCAGAGCTGTGCATGGGCTTGACTGTCAGCGCATTGGAACAAAGGCCATCGGTGTAGGTAAGCGAGCCATCCGCCGCGCTGCATTTGGTGATTTCGGCATGGGCGTATAGGGGTAGCAGCAATAGCAGCCCGGTCGCAGCCATGTGGACAATATTGATGCGGGACATAATTGCGCTCTCATGATGGTATTGGCGCGATCATGCCTTGCGCAGCGCAAGCCCTCAGTGCGTTACCCCTCCTTCGGCGCCGGATAAACCATGCGCATACACGATAAAAATTATTTTCATCCAACTGCATCCAAACCGGCATCTGGCGGGTAGTACAGGTATCGGCACGCAGAACCTTCACTTTAGAACTGCATGTTGATCACTTTTAACTACTCAAGGAAAACATCATGCACACTTCCCGTTCCGCTATTGCGATTGCTTGTTCCGCCCTGGTTTTGTCGGCATGTTCCAGCATGCTTATGTATACGCAGGAAGCCTTGCCTACAGCCGTGCAGGTGCCGGCCGGCAATCTGGTTGCGATGCAAACCGTCGGCGCTGGCGACATCACGTATGAATGTCGTGCCAAGAAGGATATGGCCGGGCAATTTGAATGGGCGTTTGTCGGCCCGGATGCCGTGCTTGCCGACCGCAGCGGCAAGGCAGTCGGTAAATACTTCGGTCCACCTGCAACGTGGCAAAGCAATGATGGTTCAAAAGTGACGGCGACTCAGCTTGCAGTGGCACCGGCCGGCGCCGGCAACATTCCATACCAGCTGGTGAAGGCCAATCCAGCCGTGGGCAATGGCGCGATGACAGGCGTGACTTACATCCAGCGCGTGGCGACCAAAGGCGGTGTTGCACCGGCTTCAGCTTGCGCAGCAGCGAATGCAGGCAGCAAGGAAATCGTCAAATATCAGGCTGACTATATTTTCTGGAAAGCGCTCTGATGCAGGCCCAGCCTGCGGGCTGGGCCTCAGATATAATCGATCGGCAATCACCTCTTACCGGGCAATTTCCCTTCTTTAAAGAATGCCGACTATCTTGCCTGCCGATTCAGATTCCTTCGATTACGATGCCGCACTGCGTGCCTGTGCACGGGGCGACCAGCAAGCGCTGAAAAGCATTTATGTGCAAGACAGCCGGCGTTTGCTGGGCGTTGCCCTGCGCATCGTGCGCCAGCACCATCTGGCGGAAGACGTGCTGCACGATGCGTTCGTCAATATATGGAACAAGGCGGCCAGCTTCGACGCCAGCCGCGGCGCCGGTCGCGGCTGGATATACAGCGTCGTGCGTCATCAAGCCTTGAACATGGTGCGCGAGCGTGAACGCGAAGTCTATGCCGACGAAGAGACGGTAGAAGCCATCCAGAATGAAAACGCTGCATCGGTCGTCGACCAGTTTGAATTGAATGCCAGCCTGGGAAAGTTGCACGATTGCCTGTCGCACCTTGATAGCGCAAAACGCAACAGCATCTTGTCTGCCTATGTCGATGGCTGCAGCCATAGCGAGATTGCGCAGCGCCTGCAAGCGCCGCTGGGCTCAGTCAAGGCATGGGTCAAACGTGGTCTGGCCGCATTGCGGGAGTGCATGGGATGAATGAATCATTCGACGAATTGCAGCAGCTGGCGGGCGAATATGTGCTGGGCACATTGAGCCTGGCGCAGCGCCAGGAAGTGACGCGGCGTTTGCCGCTCGAGCCTGTTTTACGGCTTGCTGTCGAAGCGTGGGAACAGCGTTTATTGCCGCTAACTGCACTGGTTGAAGAACAACAGCCATCGCCGCAGTTATGGCCGCGCATAGTCAAGGATTTGCGTTCCGGCGTCGTCGCCTTGCCGGCAGGCTGGCGCAGCTGGTGGAGCGACCTGCGCTTCTGGCGCATGCTCACGGCTGGCGGTTTTGCTGTCGCCACTGTCTTTGCCGTCTTGTTTGCAATCCGCCCACCTGCACCTGCATCCGCGCCAGCTTTCATGGTGGTGCTGGTAGAGCCGCAAGACCGCACTCCCGGCTGGATAGTGCAAGCCAGTGCCGACCGGCAGATCACGCTCACACCGCTGCGTCCGATTACTGTGCCTGAGCAAAATGCGCTGCAATTCTGGACCAAGGCCGATGGCTGGGCGGGACCGGTATCGCTAGGCCTGGTGCAGCCCGGCAAGTCGCTCAAACTTGCGTTGGATAAATTGCCGCCACTGCAGGCGAATCAATTGTTTGAAATCACGCTGGAACCAAGTACAGGATCACTGACTGGTAAACCTAGCGGACCGGTGCTGTACATCGGCAAGGCCGTCAAAATGACGTGAGCGTTGGAGGCTGCGATCTTGCTCTTGCAATGTCGCGATGATCGGATTTATCTGTTTGAATGTTGGGCTGATAAAACGTTAGCCCAACCTACCGAGCTTGCTAGCCTGGAATCTCGGGTTCGACCAGTGTGGCAAGTTGAACGAGGGATTCCTGCCAGCCAAGGTAGCACATCTCGACCGGGATAACTTCCGGTATGCCTTCCTGCACGATATGGATCTCCGTGCCGCATGACACTTGCGTCAAAGCCACCGTCACCTGTATTTCACCGGGCAAGTTGGGGTCATCGAATTTATCGGTGTAACGGATTTTCTGGTGTGGAACAAGTTCGAGATATTCGCCACCGAAAGCATGGCCATTGCCGGTGGTGAAATTTGAAAACGACATTTTGAAAGTTCCGCCGACCCTGGCTTCCAGATGGTGAACCTTGCAGGTAAAACCGTAAGGCGGCAGCCACTTTGCCAGTGCGTCGGCATCCAGAAATGCACGATAGACACGCTCAGCAGGCGCGCGCAGCAAGCGATGTAGTTTTACGGTACCTGTGGGCATGATCGATTCTCCTTTCAATGCGGTTTTAAGTTTCCTTTGAGTGGATGGTAGATGCTGCGGTCTTGCATGAGTTCAACTACGGAATACGAGATCAGAGCTAATTGAATTTTTAATTTACTCTGATTTTTATCTATTTGAATGTTGGGCTGATAAAACGTTAACCCAACCTACAGTATTAAATTGTATGCGCCATCAAAAACTATTGCTGCTCTACCTTCCTGATCGGTATCAGGGCAGCTTTTCCATCGAACAGCGCAAGCAGGATGGTGATTTTTTTCGTCGGGTCCGACTTTGGGTTGTAGCGGCAAAAAGCCATCACCATGTTTTGGATGCAAACCATATCCAGATTTTCCAGTATGGTGGCCGAGAAATAGCTTTGTATCTCGGCTTCGGTCGTTTTTCTGTAGTCGCATGCAGATGCACAATCAAGCTTGGCAAGCGGGCCGCCGGCTTCCTTGTCTGCCAGTGTCCACTTGCCCTCTGTTTGCGATAGCCGATAGTGGATTCCGTTAAGCGTCTCGTAAATGCCGGCGTCGCTATCTGCCATTTCTGCTGTCAGGGCGGGGAGAGCCGTCATGGTAAGTGCGAGCAGCAGCAAGATTTTTTTCATATGATGTTTTTCCTGAACTTGAATTTTATTTTCATCAATGGATGCTAGGTAACATACGCATCAAAGCAATATATCAAAGCAATTCCACGCTATCCAGATTCAGGTAACAACTCTCCCGCGTCGTCGTCACAAAATCCGCCAGATAGGGTTTCTCCGACATTTCCGGCAAGCACGCTGCATACAAGCGCCCGGTCAAACCGTCAGCCGTGATGCGTTTGGCGCGTACATAATCGCGGTTCAGATAATTTTGCGCTGCCCATACCGGCAGCGTTGCAATGCCGCGTCGGCTGGCGACCAGTTGCAGCATCGCCACTGTCAGTTCAGTCGTGCGGCGCGGGACTTGTACGCCAGCCGGTTTGAGCACCTGGCGCACGATATCGAGCATGTCGTCCGGCACCGGATAAGTGATCAGCGTATCGCCTATGAAATCTTCTGCAACCAGGAATTCCTTGTCGGCCAAGGGATGATCGTGCGCGACCAGCGCGACGATCTCGAAGCGAAACAGCGCGTGGTAGTCGACTGCTTCATCCGGGTCGATCTCGGCCACGATGGCAACGTCGGCGCGGTGGCCGTACAGCAAGCCGACCGGATCGGCCTGGAAGCCGGAGACGATATCGAGTTCGACTTCCGGCCAGCGGCCGCGGAATACATCCATCGCCGGCATCAGCCAGTCGAAGCAGGTGTGGCATTCGACCGCGATGTGTAACTGGCCGGCGGCGCCTTGCGCCAGCCGCACCAGGTCGCGCTCGGTTTCTGCGACTTGCGGCAGCACGCTATCGGCCAGCTTCAACAGGCGTTCGCCGGCTGGCGTGAAGCGCACCGGCACGGACTTGCGCTCGAACAGTTGCGTGCCGTGGTGATCTTCCAGTTGCTTGATTTGGTGCGATAGCGCGGATTGCGTGACATTCAGCAGTGCGGCGGCGCGCAGCAGATTGCCGGCTTCGCGCAAGGCGAGCAGCGTTTTCAGATGACGTAGTTCAAGGATGGATTGCATTATGAATTTAATTCAAGATGATTCTTAATATTTATCGTTTGAATCATAGTCTATCCACGCGCACCATGACAAGCTTCAAAAACCGTTATTGGAGTTGGGCATGGCAAAGGCACATATTTTGGGTTTCCCGCGCATAGGCGCGCAACGTGAGTTGAAATTCGCCGTCGAATCGTTCTGGCGCGGCGAGTCCGATCTGCCTGCATTGCAGCAAACCGGCAAAACCCTGCGTCAGCGTCACTGGTCGGTTCAGGCTGATGCCGGTCTGGATTATGTGTCGGTAGGCGATTTTGCCTGGTACGACCAGGTGTTGAATACGCTGGCTTTGCTCGGCGCGGTGCCGACGCGCTTCAAGTTCGATCCCAAAAAACTGACGTTGGCTGATTACTTCACGCTGGCGCGCGGCAATCCTGAACACTTCGCGATGGAAATGACGAAGTGGTTCGATACTAATTATCACTATCTGGTGCCGGAATTTACCGCTGACATCCGCTTTGATGGCGGCGTAGACTGGCTGTTTGAAGAGCATGCCGAAGCCGTCGCGCTGGGTCACAAAACCAAGGTCACACTGGTGGGCCCATTAACCTTGCTATACCTCGGCAAGATCAAATCAGGCCTCACTAATAAACTGGATCTGCTGCCGCAAGTCATCGCCGGTTACCAAAACGTGTTGCAGCGTTTGCAGGCTGCCGGCGTGGAATGGGTGCAGATCGATGAGCCGATACTGGCGCTGGAACTGGCTGCCGTGTGGCGCAATGCTTACACTCCAACTTATGCAGCGCTGAACGCTGCGGCACCCAAGCTGTTGCTGGCAACTTACTTCGATCAGGTGCGCGAACACAGCGCCTTGCTGCACAACCTGCCTGTCGCCGGCGTGCATCTGGACCTGGTGCGCGGTGCAGGACAGCTGGATGACTTCCTGCAAGACTGGCCGCAGGATCGTGTGCTGTCGGCCGGTATTGTCGATGGTCGCAATATCTGGCGTGCCGACCTGGATGTAGCTCTGGCCACATTGAAGCCACTGCAAGAAAAACTCGGCGACAAATTGTGGGTCAGCGCGAGTTGCTCCTTGCTGCACGTGCCGGTCGATCTGGCACATGAAAACAAGCTCGATGATGAACTCAAGGCCTGGCTGTCTTTCGCTACGCAAAAAGTCGCAGAAATCACGGCGCTCAAACGCGCATTGAATGGCGAAACCGCACAGGTGACGCAGCAATTCAACGCAGCGGCACTGGCCGTCGCCGCGCGCAAGATTTCGCCACGCATACACAACCCATTGGTGCAAAAGCGCCTAGGCGAGATCCACAGTATTTCCGCCAGCCGCAGCAATGTGTTCGCCGAGCGCATCGTCAAGCAGCAGGCGCGCTTCAAGCTGCCGGCTTTCCCGACCACCAATATCGGTTCCTTCCCGCAAACGGCAGACATCCGCCAGGCAAGGGCGCAATACAAGCGCGGCGAAATCGGCCATCTGGATTACCTCAACAAGATGCGCGATGAAGTGCGCCTGGTCGTGCAAAAGCAGGAAGAAATCGGCCTCGATGTATTCGTGCATGGCGAGCCGGAACGCAATGACATGGTCGAATACTTCGGCGAACAATTGTGGGGTTACGGCTTTACCGCCAACGGCTGGGTGCAAAGCTACGGTTCGCGTTGCGTCAAACCTCCATTCATTTACGGCGACGTGTATAGACCGGAAGCGATGACGGTAGGCTGGAGCGAATTTGCACAAAGCCTGACCAGCAAGCCGATGAAGGGGATGCTGACCGGCCCGGTGACGATGCTGCAATGGTCGTTCGTGCGCGACGATCAGCCGCGCGACACGACTGCGCTGCAAATCGCCCTGGCCTTGCGCGATGAAGTCGTCGATCTGGAAAAAGCCGGCATCGGCATGATACAGATCGATGAACCGGCATTCCGCGAAGGCTTGCCGTTGAAGGCTGCCGACTGGCCGCATTATCTGGATTGGGCGGTCCAGGCTTTCCGTATCACTGCTTCCGGCGTGCAGGATGACACGCAGATCCATACCCACATGTGTTATTCGGAATTCAACGACATCCTGCCGTGGATCGCCGCGATGGATGCCGACGTGATCACGATAGAGACTTCGCGCTCGGATATGGAATTGCTGGATGGCTTTGGCCAGTTTGCGTATCCGAACGACATCGGTCCCGGCGTCTACGATATCCATTCGCCGCGCGTGCCACGCGTCGAGGAAATGCAGCGCCTGCTGCGCAAGGCACGCGGCGTGATTCCCGATGCGCAGTTGTGGGTCAATCCGGATTGCGGCTTGAAAACCCGCGGCTGGCCGGAAACCACTGCAGCGCTGGAAAACATGGTGCTGGCAGCGCGCAGCTTGCGCGCCGAAGTCGCCGTCGCGCAGTAAGGGCAGCAGGCCGCGTCAGTTCGGCGCAGCACAACGGGCATGGAGATCACGTCTCTGTGCCCGTTTTTTTGGCGCAGGCGAGTCAGCGGGCAGGGCGGCAATGGCGCTTGCAGCGGTAATCGTATGGTTTCAAGCCGGGAATTGTTAGAATGGCGCATTATCAGATCCGCAGCGGCTTTTGCGCGATTTCCTTACCTACATACTTGCCTGGACCTTCCCTATGTTGAGTTACCGTCATGCCTTTCACGCGGGCAATCACGCCGATGTACTCAAGCATCTCGTCACGATACAGCTGTTGAAGTACATGAATCAAAAAGATACGCCTTACATGTACATCGATACGCACGCTGGTGCCGGCGTGTATGCGCTCGACAGCAACTATGCAGCGAAGAATGCCGAGTTTGAAACCGGCATCGCCAAGTTGTGGGATCGCACGGATCTGCCTGCACCGCTGGCGGAGTATGTGCAAATCGTCAAGGCATTGAATCCCAGCGGCAAGATGCGCTATTACCCGGGTTCGCCGTATTGCGCCGATAGCGTAATGCGCGAGCAGGATAGATTGCGCCTGTTCGAGCTGCATCCAGCCGACAGCAAGCTGCTGGCCGATAATTTTCGCAAGCTGGAAGCGCACGCTGCCGAGCAGGGCCAGCGTCCTACCGTGCGCGGCAAACGCATCATCATAGACCGCGCCAACGGCTTCCTTGGCTTGAAAGCCCTGTTGCCGCCGCCATCGCGTCGCGCGCTGGTGCTGATCGATCCGCCGTATGAAGATAAAACCGACTATCGTAGCGTGGTGCAGACGGTTTCCGATGCGCTGACCCGCTTCGCTACCGGCACCTACGCGGTCTGGTACCCGGTACTCAATCGCCTGGAATCGCGTCAGCTGCCAGATAAATTGAAGCGCCTGAAGGCGAATGGCTGGCTTAACGTGACGCTGTCGGTAACGACACCTTCGCCCGACGGTTTCGGCTTGCACAGCAGTGGGATGTTTGTGCACAACCCGCCGTGGACGCTGGAACCTATGCTGCGTGAATTGATGCCGTATCTGGTCAAAACGCTGGGGGGCGATGCGGGTGCGGGCTTTACCCTGGAAACAGGGCAAACCGTCGCGCTTTATACGGGAACACGTCGCGTATAGGCTGACGGATGCATGCAGTCCGGCAATAAACTGTGTGCCGGGCTGTTTGTGTTATCAAAATGACATAAGCAGAGAACGCTTGCGTCGCAGAAATATTGGCGAAATAATAGGTCAAATTTTCTGTCATTTTGACGCAGCTCAGTCCTGTGCAATAAGCTAGTACGCACAGCATGCGACCCAGAGTAAAAATCAAGATGCGAAGTAGCTGATCTTCGCGTCTTATAAAAAAGAAAATACAGAGACTAGCATCTTGATGATCACTGATCTCAATCAGCACCTGCCTGATGACCTTCCCCGAGTGAAAGAGTTCTTTCTCGGGCGTCAACCCATATTGAACAGCAGCCAGAGTCTGGTGGCATACGAACTGCTGTTTCGCCGTGCGTCATCCGGGGCGGCCAATGTGGTCGATGATCTGGCCGCCACTGCTTCAGTCATCGCGCATGCTTCCGAGCTGGGCATAGTCAATGTGATAGGCGGCTCTCTGGGCTTCTTCAATGTCGATGCAGCGGTGCTGATGTGCGACTTTGTTAATTTCCTGCCGTGTGACAAGGTGGTGCTGGAAATCCTGGAAACCGTGGAAGTCACGCCGGAACTGGTGGCGCGTGTCACGGAACTGGCTGCAAAAGGGTATACCTTTGCGCTCGACGATGTGATCTCGCATACGGAAGCGCTGCAAAAATTATTGCCGCTGGTGAAAATCATCAAGATCGATATCACCGGCATGAGCAAGGATGATATGGCCAGGCTGGTTAGTCATTTCAGCCAAGACAATAAATTACTGCTGGCAGAAAAAGTCGAAACGATAGAGCAGTTCCAGGTTTGCATGGAACTCGGTTTTCATTATTTCCAGGGCTATTATTTCGCGCGGCCGGTCATACTGTCAGGTAAAAAACTTGCCCCATCCCAGTTGGCTATCATGCAGTTGATGACCCTGGTTGCGACAGATGCAGATACCGCTGCAATCGAAGCCTGCATCAAGAAAGATGCATCGCTGGTGCTGACCCTGCTGCGTCTGGCCAATACACCCGGCATGGGCGTGACGCAACGCATAGATTCGCTGGCGCAGGCGCTGATGATACTCGGCCGCCGTCATTTGCAGCGCTGGCTGCAAATCATCCTGTATGCAGAGCATCACAAAGGCAGTCATTTCACTTCGCCGCTGCTGCAACTGGCAACGACGCGCGGCAAGCTGCTTGAACTGATGGCTGAAAAACTGCAGCCACGCAATCG
>CXWL01005827.1_pt1 | contig 15198 bp, 15 predicted proteins | sample 590931 | NCBI WGS metagenome assembly CXWL01 (sample SAMEA3498368, study PRJEB10139) | groundwater metagenome | biome: water well; material: biofilm material | place: Germany | collected 2015-04-27 | reverse complement strand
TATAACCCCGTCGGGAAAAAACCAAAGCTATGCGCACCAACACACCTGGCTTATTAGCCACAAGAGCACTTATTGTATGAATATTAGTTTGCTGTAACATAAAACCCTTTTAAGTAGATCCTGTTGGCTTTTCCATTTTTCCCTCTGGCCTTTCAACAATCATATGATGTGCGCTTCTACCAGAAGGTATCATTGGAAAAACATTATCCTCTTTAACAACTTCTGCATGAATAACACATGGGCCAGGGAATTCTATTGCTTCTTTCATAATCTTTTCACAATGCTCAACTTTATGAATATGGAAACCCTTAATACCGTAAGCATCTGCTACTTTGATAAAATCAGGGTTACCTTCCAAATCAACCCCAGATAGTCGATTATCAAAGAAAAGTTCCTGCCATTGACGTACCATACCTAAATACTTATTATCAATGATTAAAACTTTTACTGGTAATTTATGAACAAGCATGGTGGAAAGCTCAGCCAATGTCATTTGAAAACCACCATCCCCTACAATAGCAATTACCAAAGCTCGTGGATCCGCAAATTGTGCTCCTAAAGCCGCAGGAAAACCATAGCCCATGGTACCGGCACCCCCAGAAGATATCCAATGATTCCCTTTTTCTGTCAAATAAAATTGTGCAGCCCACATTTGATGCTGACCAACATCTGTAGTAACAATGGCTCGCCCGTGACTTACTTTATAACACGTATCAATAACACGCTGTGCAGTTAAGCCGCCGCTATCTGAGTATTTTAATGGAAATTCCTTTTTATAAAATGCTATCTCTTTTAACCAATCCTCAGTATCCAATGGTTCAACATGCTTAATTAATTCCTCCACCACTTCTTTCGCGTTACCTACAACCCAAGCATCGGGTTTAACAATTTTATTTATTTCAGCGAAATCCACATCAATATGCAACTTTCTGGCATTGACGCAGAATTCATTATTATTTCCATTAATACGATCATCCCAACGAGAACCAATGGATAAAATTAAGTCGCAGCTAATCAATGCCTTATTAGCATATGCAGTGCCATGCATACCTAACATTCCTAGAGATAATGGATGCGTTTCAGGAAACTCTCCTTTACCCAAAAGGGTATTCGTTACAGGGGCTCGCAATTTTTCAGCAAGTTTCTTAATCACATTTCCAGCATGAGAAATTACAGCTCCATGTCCAACAAGAAGCAGTGGCTTCTTGGATCCTTTAAACATTTTGGCCATTTCACGAATACTAGCAGTTTTGGCTTTTGGGGTGTCTTTATAACCAGGAATATCCGTAGGAGGATTTAAATTGTCATCCGTAAATGGCGCTGAAGTAATATCTTTTGGTAAATCAATCAATACTGGACCAGGACGCCCTGTCTGACAGATATGCCACGCTTCTTTTATAACTCGCGCAATACTATTAGTCTCTTTAACTAAATAGCTATGCTTAACTATTGGCATCGTACTGCCAATAATATCCGCTTCTTGAAAAGCATCTTTACCCAGCATTGATGTATTAGTTTGACCCGTTAATATGATCATGGGCACAGAGTCCATCATGGCTGTCAAAATACCCGTAATTGTATTAGTTGCCCCAGGACCAGAAGTTACTAAAACAACCCCCGGCTTTCCTGTTACACGAGCATAACCATCAGCCATATGAGTAGCACCTTGCTCATGACGGGTTAAAATAAGTTTAATTTTTGATCCCACCAATGCATCAAAAATAGGGATTGCTGCTCCCCCAGAAAGCCCCCAAATATACTCAACACCAAAGCTTTCTAAACATTTAATAAGTGCCCCGGCACCATCCAAGGGCTGATGCTTCTTTGTTTTAGAAGAATTTTTCTTCATGGATAATCTCTTTCTAAATTATTTTTTTGGAAAGCTATGATACCACAATCATATAATTACTCAAACAATTTCTATTTGAGAAAATAATTAAATTTGGGTCAGGACTACCCTTCCAAAGTATTAAGCCGCCTTTGCCCCTCACAAATCCACTCGTTCAAAATACTAATCCATTCATTCCTCGATCCTCTCAATTTTGTCTTCACCATCCTCAATCCATTGGGTGTAAATACCGATCCATTTCTCGCTTTCCGTTTCATCGAGTTTACGCATGTTCTCCTTAACGTTTTCACGAACCCTTTCTAACCGCTCCTCGGCATCTTTCAATTTTTTGTGATTCTTCTCCAGATTCTCCCTGATTCGTTCTTGTTTCGATTCTTTCGCCTCTTCGCGTTCGGTATGTCGTTGATCACGCGATTCCTTGTATCGAGACCACCAAAGATCATGGCTTTTCCGTACCTTTTGAAGACGCTTTATCGAAACTGACCCATGAAGATATTCTGAAAACTCTAAACCGTCATGTTCGAGGAGATTGGGGTGATATCTGTGAAGAGGATCATCGAGAGAATGAGCTGTCTTTGAAGGAAGGATTTCATTTATTGTCTGTTTATTTCGGTGCAAACAAAACCAAGTTTTGGATTATAACCGAAGCCGACCGTTCAGTCACAACAGTTTTACTTCCCGAGGATTATCGAGTTAAACAAAAGCCGCTCTATTTTTACAAGGAGCGGCTTTTACTTCATACATGCTTTAGATCATGTGGCCTGTCAATCCATATTAATTTGAACAGTTGTTAAAGGGAGTTAGTCGATGTGGAAACAGACGAGACTTTTCCTTGCAAATCAAAATTGACTGTCACGCTCTCGTAGGTAGTTTTCACGGGTGTAGTCGCCATCTTGCCAAATGTTAAAAGACCTATGATGGGCCCAACGACAGGTATAAAAACAGCACCGACAGTGGCCGCACCGCCGACAACCGTTCTACCAGCCATTTTTTTATGAAAATCGCTGCTGGAATACGTCCATGTTTCCGTACCGTCTAAATTTTTGGAAGTTCCGCTCGGATCTCCAAGGAGGCCGCGGACTTCTTCTTTCGTAGTTGTGCCTTTAGTTATCTTGCTCATCGCCTTTTCCAGCTTGGCCGATCCTCTTGTCCCCGAGGTTGCGCACCCGCTGAAAAAGATAAATAATATCAGCGGAACAAACAACATAACCGTATTAAAATTTCTGTTTTTCCTAACAGCTTTTGCATTCATCTCTACTTCCCTCCATAGTTGACGTTTTTAAATGAATGATTGCCCATCTACTCAATGGCATCCAATTGTTCTTCGCCTTGTCGAATCCACTCATGCAGAGTATTGATCCAGCCCTCGATACTCTCGACTTTGGCTTCATCTTTCTCAATCCATTCCGTATAGATGCCTATCCATTTTTCACTTGTTGTTTCCTCCAGCTTGCCCCTATTTTCCTCAATACGTTCACGAGCCTTTTCAAGCCGCTCCTCGTCGCTTCGTAATTTCTCGCGGTTCTTATCGAGATTCGCCCGAATTTTTTCTTTCTTTGATTCCCGTGCTTCCTGACGATCCGTTTGTCGCTCTGACCAAGTCTCCTTGTATCGTGACCACCACAGATCATGGCTTTCTCGTACCTCTCGCAATCGCTCATGGCATTCCACTTTATGTTCGCCCAGCATTTGGTCTTTGTACCTGCTCAGCATTTCAAACGCTTCCTTGAGCTGTCGTGCTTTAACTTTCATATCTTCGACGGTGGTACGGTCGAAGAAAAATATAGCGTCCTCTATCGGCCTGTATTCCGCCGATTTTGCCTCGGCCAAAATATCATTACGCCTCTCTGCAGAATGACCCCGAATCTGATCTTGTTGTTCTTTAAAAACTTGTGAGGCTTCATCACGCAAAGTTCTGAATCGTTCCCACACCGTCTGCCGCATTTCGGACGTTGGGAATTTCACACCGTTATTGAAAATTGCCTGAATGTCCCGCGCCTTCTCCCAGACAGGTCGAAAGTCATGCGAAATAAAGATGATCCCCTGACGCCTCGAATCAATCATCCGTTCAAGATCGTCGATTGCGTTTTGAAGTTCGACATGATTGCTCATGGCAATTCCCCTTCCTTCATTTTTCAGACTCTGACGTAAGCCTAAAATTTAAGAAACTTCGGGACCTTCGGAAGACAAAAATTAAAACAATGCGAAAAAAATACACACAGCCAAAAAGTATGATTGTAAACAGAAAAAGTGATGCCTGATTGTACTGTGCGGCTTCCTCCAGATGCCCCTGCCAGATACTACGAAACGCATGGGACATGCCGCATAGCCAGCAATGCCCTTGTCCAGCAAGGTTCAATGATGCGATTCTCCCTTGAAGGCTTCCCCAAAGGAACCATGCCCAATCGAATGTGGACAGCCAAGAAATAACAAGGATGATCGTGCATACTCCCGAGTACGTTGCTACGACGATCCGCAATCCCAGTTGATGACTATCAATTGCCTGCATTGATCGGTTGCATCATTGTTTTCATCTTAGATTCCATAACCTCCAAACTTACAAACACCCAAATAATCGAGAAAATAGATAACCCCAATGCCCACCAACCCAATGTGCTACGTTTTATCACCAAAGACACAATCGATAATATGAGCCCGATAAAGGACCATCCCCATCCCGCCCAACCACAACAAGCTCCGCCAATGAAACTCCAAGCAGCAGCCAAGGCTGCAAAGCATAAGGCGATAACAGCGATAATAAATGAGGCTTTATCACCATTATGTTCAGGGGTAGCGGATGCCGGTGTATTCATGTGATTTCCTTTCAGTTAATTGCGATTAAACGTTCGACATACCGTTAAGCTAAAATATGGGTTCCGAGAGCTTTAACAACCCTCGGATCACCTCCGATGAACCTTTATTGATAATAACTTCTCCAATGCCTCCCTGCCCTGCTCTTCCACAACACCGGCATAGACTTGCGTCGTACGGAGTGAAGAGTGGCCCAATTGCTTTTGGGCAAAACGATAATTGTGATTGCTTGCCGTCAATAAAAACGTCGTATACGTGTGGCGCAAACAATGAACGTGATAGTGTCCGGGTAAACCGGCCTTTTCTACAATGCCCTTAAAAAACTTTTGCAACGAACGTTTGGATATTTTCGTGCCGCGAATATTATTGAGCACACACTCATCAGTGTTGGATGAATAGCCAAAATCTCGTTTATACCCAAAATACACAAGGCAGGTTTTTCTGAAACCCTCGCTAATCCACACAGCCCTTTTTTTATCCCCCTTTCCCGTAATCACAATGGACGATTTCCCCTTATCAAGAAAACATTGACCATGCTGTAGAGAAGCCATTTCCTCGACACGCAAACCGGTATTCAAACCCAACTCAACCATGAACCAATTGCGGATCAAAGAAAATTTCCTTTTCGCAAGGCCGCGTTCCTTAATTTTCATGGAATATTTACGCAAAATAGCGACTTCTTCGACGCTAAGGCATTTACTTTCGTCTATAATCCAAGGTGATTTTTTGCGTTTGTTACGTGATGGTTCACCATTCATCAGTTTGATGAACCAATTGCGGGTAGACATGGGAATGATAAATAAGCTGAAATGCGAGAAGAAAGAGGAGCAATCTGGCTCCTTTTTTGATGCGGAAAAAAGAAGAAAGGATAACGAAAATTGATTTTAGTAAGACTTAAACTGAATAGGAGAATTTTGGGGAATCACCGACGAGAAATACTCAATCGTGAGGATAAATATCGACCAAAAAACAGTTCACTTTTCTGATGAATCGTGAACCTATTTGATTTTAACTCATCAATGTGAAGCGTCAAGTGAAATCTTAATTCAAGCTTCAAGTTTGATTACAATGATAGAGGTCAAAACAGAAAATAGAGCCATCTTATATAAGATGGCTCTATTTTTATAAAAAGAACTGTTAAACCATTACTACTTTTGAGCTAACTTATGCTTACTCGCATTACCTTGTAATGCTGATGGGTAATCACTAGACCGAGTAAGGTTAGCTAACTCATTTATCCATTTAGGTCGTTTTTCCCGCGCTCGTCCTGCTTCAGCAATATATTCCCAATATGCCTCATCAGTTTCTTCTACAATTTCTCTTGGCATATATTCCTCCTTTTATTAATGGAAATTTGGTACGAATAACTTCATCTATTTTAAGCATAACACATTGGAAAAAATATAGTTACGAAGATAAACGGGTTATGTAACTTGCACTAATCAAAACAGCTACTTACGAACTTCTTTGTGGATAAATCGCTTCCAATAAAGCTCTATATAGTGTTCTGAAATCCAAGTCATTAAGAGTATTCTCTAACTTTAAGGACTCTTCAAACAATTTTAGGGCCTCACTTTTGAGAGATAATTTGTAATTACCGACTTCAGCTTGAGTATGGAAATCCTTACTTTCCAGAAACTTATTAAATGCATTGAGCAATTCATCGTCTGAGACTTGATCTAACTGGTCAGTGATCAAATCAAGTTTTTGGAGTATGAGAACATCAATTTTTCTGCCGCTCTGCAATGATTTTCGCAATAACAAAAAATTTAAATCATCCTTTTTAAACTCAAAAGTATTTAATCCAAAGGTTTGTTCTTTTTCTTCCTCTAAATATGATATGGGACTCAGAGGTAACCGAGGCCTTGCATCTGCCGGATACCATCTTTTCTTTTCTCCAGAATCTTCTTTACGTTTAATTTGTGTCCCGATTGAGGTCACTAAAGAAAATAAATCTAAAAACCTTCTTGGGCCTATCCCTTCAAAAGGTAAGAACGGTATTTTATCCTCTACCTTTTCTTCAACGCAAATTGAGTCATTGTGTAATTTCTTAGCCAAACTCTTTCCATACGGCTCAACATAAACAACTTTTTGAATTCCTGATGCAACAATATGTTTCGCACAATTTTGACATGGAAACAATGTCGTATATAAAATCGCGTCTTTAATTGAAATTCCTAATCTTGAAGCTTGTGTAATCGAGTCCATCTCTGCATGTACCGTCCGGCCAAACTCAGTTAAATTTTTTAAATAAGTATCTCCTTTTATTGTGTCTATAAGATTTTCTTTCTGTACATCTGATTTGATCATTTCTTTTTTCACCAATGTTCCTGCTATGCCCTCAGCAATGTGGTTAATATGCTTTGTATTAGAATCCCCATCTGACACAACCTCTCGGTGATCATTTTTAGCATCAGGCCAACACAAACCACCTCCTTGACGAGGCACATCATTTGTTCCTACTGATAAAATTTCTCCGTCTGCAGAAGCAATTGCCGCTCCAACTTGTCGAGCTAATGCTCCTGACCTAAGTGCCGCAGCTTGTGCAAAAAACATCGCATACTCATCTTTAGTCGGGGTATAAAAAGGATTACTAAAAATCATTTCAATAAATCTCTTAATCTCTTTTTCTATATCATCCTTATTTTCCCTATCGATAGAAATAAAAACGTCTGCTAAATGGAAAGTATGACTCACTTCTTGACCAAAAGGCTTACTTTTATCCTCTCTCTCGTCGCGTTCAATTAATCCCGTGGCCTCTTTGGAAAAACTGTCCTGTATGTCCGGTTGTGTTCTCGCAATTTTATCTTTTAATGATTCTTCTCTTTTCTCACGCGATGAATACACTCCGATTAAATAAAATCCAGAACCATACACTCGTCGAAGAGTGTACACTTCCTCTGGTCTTTTTAGTGATTTCAAAATGTAAGCTAGATTTCTACCTTCTTCTTTCCCTTCTCTGCTTTTTTTAACCGCTTGAATAGCCAAGGAGGCTATTGTCTCGCTATTGTGATATAATCTACATAATTCATTTCCGGCATTCATCAATTGATCTGTTCTATCAGGTTCAATCCTTTTTTCAATTTTTCTCAAATCAACATCCTTAACTGTAATACCTTTCTTAGCAAGCTTTATAATATGATCTACAATAAGCTGGCTTAATGTTATGAGCTCAGTCTCATAACCAATCATCTTCAATTGCGTATCCAAACATTCGCTCACCCTATTAAAGTCTGCTCCTGCTGCTCCAACTAAGCCAAATACAATATCTGGTTTTTTCTCTTTGGTTTGAACTTCCACTATTTTAGTCCTCAAAAAACATCACAATAAATAAGAAACTTCACCTTGTAAGGAAAAGTTACGTTCATTTAATATAAGAATATTTCATGCGCTAGCCACTTTTTATTACTTATACACTAGAATTTTCGGCAATCCTACAATTTTTGAAAGTTTTATTTTATCCAATAGATATATTGGGTCAGAACTATATCTTCAGTTTTAAAAATGTCCAGTAAAGCCAAAAATTCCTGAGCCCTTTTTACAACAAATAACAATTTAATTTTCTCATAAGCTCAACTCCCTTTTCAATCCTTTCACAGCTTCCCACGCTTCATGGTGACATTTGCGAAATTTTTTCCCAGAACCACAGAAACAAAGCGATTGCCTAGTAATTTGATCTGCTGAACGTAAAATCTTTTGATTTCCTGAATTCAATGAATTAATGGTATTTTCAACAAATTTTGTCTTATCGTGAACTTTCATTATATAGTCGGCATAGCACTCTAAAATACCCGTGTCACCGTGACTATAATCTTTCCATGGCCATCGATTAAATTTTTCAAAGAAACTTTGCGAATAAAAGAACGGTATCACTAAAAGGGTAAAAAAATCTTGGATAGTATGCGGATCGCTTAATTTAACTCTTTCTAAAGACTTAGGACATAAACAAAGATTACCCCAATTATTCACATGCAGGTCGGGCAATAAAATATTTCTTCGCTGTGCAAATGTCTTTATCCGGCCAGATGTTTCATATACTTCTGGAATAAAAAGTGCATCATCATAATTCGCCCTAATCTGATACACATCGTGGATATAATAATCGGACGAACGCACATTCTCATCAGGAAAAATAACATAACCATTGTCTAAAGTTTCGTCATAAAACATATCTACAGTGAGATCGCCGCTTATAGAAAGCTTATCAGTCTCATTAATATGTAAGCCGGGAAATCGTGCACTCAGCCATTTTCTTTCATCAACGGAAAGCGACTTCATAATCTAACAAGCAAAGTGCCTTCCAGATGGTTTTGAGTCAATTATAATAGGGCCTGAATATTTTAGTTCATGATCAGACGATGCTTCCTTTAATCCAAGTCGCTTCTGTAAATCCGATTCATTAAGACGCACAGAAAAATTCCGTTGAACGCGATCTGCAACATTCTTCGCATCAACTGTGTCTCCAATTTGTTGAAAATCAGTCTGCGCTTGCTGTAACCAGTTCCAGAAATTTTGTTCAAGCTGTCGATTTTTAGCCCATTTATCAGCAAAATCTTCCGCAGGATTAACCGGATTGGGGACTCGCGGGTCTTGCTTACGAACAAAATCCCCCATCCGAGATAAGATATTCTGCATTGCAGACTCGATATTATCTTCGCCTTGGTAAGCCTCAGCAGCGAGAGTAGTAATGATAATTGAAATCGGTCTTTCATCAAGATCGTCTTTAAACATAATATCCCGATGACGCTTCAAAATTTGCACACATCGTTGTAAAGGGGACTTCCATTTACGGGCTGGAAGGTCATCGATCTTTGCAACCTTAGCGTTAACGACACGTCTTTCCAAAAAGGTACGTCCGAGCTTCATGCGATACTCAAACCACTTCGCGTATCCTTCAGAATTGCTTATCCTCCATTCCCCGTTAATTAATTCATAATTCCTGTCTTGATTATCAGTAATCGCGCCGGCAAATCTTGCAACTTCCTCAGCCAAAAATTTGTCTCTGCCATTTTTTACCATTGCTTCTTGTAATGATTGAATACGACGCGCTTCTTCTGGTATTGATGGAACCACATCCATATGAAAGCTCATTTCGTCGGCATACTGTAGCCTCCAACAACGATGCTTTTCATCCAAGTGATTTTGGATTCTACTGACTTTTCTATATTCCTCTAAATCGGCACCAACAAGCTCCTTTAAGTACTTCTGAGTATGTGTGGTTTTGCTGATACCTTGATTCAAACGGCACCCAACGTCCAAGTCATACTCATCTTTATCATCCAAGGGGCGAATGACTGTTCCCAAACGAAAAGAACCCTGAGAATAGATATAAGGAGAACATGCAGAACACTTCCCTTCTTTTCTATCAAACCAGTCCCCCAGATCTTTGTAACGTCTCTCGGCTTTTTCGTATGCTGATTCAGGAATATCAATAGAGCCTGCTATTTCCTCAATTACTATTTTTTGCATTTGTGTACTCATTTTGTTTCTCCTATCGTTAAAGCTTTAATAAAACACTTTTTTTCATTGTTCTGGTCATACAAAATCCAAGGCATATCTGCTTTGGGCATTCGTACACGCCCAAACTCAACGGCACATGCGACAGGCATTGCCGGAAAAACGCTCAATGGAGTTGCTTGCCCATGCTTCTCTTTAATTTTTACCATTAGTCGTCTGATGATTGCTCTGAACATTGAAAGCTGCGCTTGAGATCTCAAGAAATCATTATGGCAGTCCTTTATGGTAAGCTCCCAAATGCTAACATTCTCTCCTACGACTGATGTAATTCGGCTGTAAGCAATTTTATCACTCAATGAAATTACCAAAACTGGCGGATTCCCTTGATTGGTAGGTTCATCAACAATAAATTCAAAATCTTCAGGATGGCTTTGCCATTTCCACGTCTTGGGTTCACGATGAAGCTGGTAAACCTCTACAGAAATTTTATCGGTTAATAATGTGCCTAAGTTAATAAGCAAAGGTTGCGGAGCGAGGCTAAACAGCGAAAAATGGGAAGGATCGTTCTCCTTTATTCTCGGGATAATATTTTTTTCGAAAACCGTTTTTAAATTATCTCTCTCGGCATTCCAATATTCCGGATTTCTATCCTTTTGTTCCCACGACATAGAAAGATTTATCGCTCTCTCCTCTGTGGGATACCAATCCGGAAACATAGCTTCGGCAGCGACAAAATAATGAAGAGGGGATTTCTCCTCCCCTATGTTCGCGCCATAGAGTACAACATGAGACTTCTTTTGTGGTGATATCCCGGAAACAATACGTATTCGCTGTTCATGTTTTTCTTTCCATAAAAGCAATAATTCAGCTTTATATTTAGTGCCATTTTCATCTTGGTCAATCTTTTTATGGCAATCATGGCACATTAACAGTAAGTTCGAAATATTGTTCAATGCACTTGTATTTGTAACAAAAGGACCCCATCCTCGTGGGCCATATTCAGAAAAAGAGTAAATATGTGCTTTCTCTGCGATATTAACGCGTTCTTGAGTAATCGGTGATGCATAAAGAATCCGGTTGCAACCGTCGAATTGACAGCGCCCAGCTGCACGAGCCCATAATTCCCGCTCGACTTCTTTCTTAATATATCTAGTTACTTCTTTTATCATCTATTAATGTTTCTTATCTTTAGGAGGATTCGGGTCGTTTGCTGGTGCGACCGTGTCACTATCGCGGATCGATCCCTTTGGACTATGTATTCTCACTTCACCTCCACCGCTTTTTGCTGCCATTGCCTTCGCTGCTTTTTCAGCTTCGGCCTGCGTATCATAGTAACCTGCAGCACGGTCAGTCTTTTCTCGCTTCGCTCGCCAGTTACCTGACTCCTTGTCTTTTGAAACATGATAGTTTGCCATTTAATTCCCTCCAGTTAAAAATTATTAGAAACTACAGCTACAACTACACCTTGTATTTGAAAATCTTCCGTCAAAATTATGGGTTTGTGTTCTCGATTTGTTGATCTTGGCATCAGGACGACCAAATCTTTTGAACGTCGAAATTCTTTTATTGTTGCTTCATCATCAATGAGAGCGACGACCCTATCACCCTCATTCGCAACTGACTGTTTACGAACAAGAACCATTTCACCATCGTTAATGCCAGCTTTATCCATCGAATCGCCAGAAGCATGAAGTATATAATATGCGGCACCAGGTTTTGCAATCGCAGTACTTACTGGTATAAATCCTTCAATATTTTCCTCTGCCAAAATTGGCTTGCCACAGGTAACTAAACCCACGACTGGAACGCTGACGGTTTGGGCATGCATAGGGCCAAAATTTGGCTCCTTAACTAGTCGATAATTTCCCGATTCGAGTCTCTCAATGACACCTTTCTTCTCAAGCTGTTCGAGAATATCTTGAGCCGATTTGGGTGATTTGTACCCCAGGGCTTCCATGAGTTTTCGAACAGACGGAGTGCGACCGTGGTGGACCAACCAGTTTCTAATATGCCGGATGGCGTCGAGTTGCTTCTTTGTGAACTCTTCTTGGTTTTTCATATATACAATCGTATGCTTGTGTATGTTATTTGTCAAGAAATTTAAACTCACCTCCATAAATAAAAAAGTCAGTTGCTCACTTGCAACTGACTTTTTTTTGGTTGATGCCTGTTAAAATGTGTTCAAATATTGTCCTCACAACGAGATAACAACTTTAAAATGCTCAAAATCGTCGTACGGTACCGACACCAACGGTCAGCCCCATGTCTGGATGAACACTTTTTTTGATATAACGTTTTGTGTTATAGAAGATTGCATAATTTTAGATGGTCTCGATGAGGTTTACATAAAACTGTCTAAACCGATGAATGAATACGACATTAAGTATAATAAATCGTCCGTGAAAAATAAAGCGTAATAAAAATTTGACTAGAAACTTTGCATTGATGGGCATTTGACGGAGCCGTAGGAGCAAAATACGCAACAATCACCTTTGCGTGGCCTCAACCTTTCCCCACAATGACTGCATTGATAGAAAAACTGGCAGGAATCGGTGGGCATGGTTTCCTCTTTTTCAAACCCACACTCAGGGCATTTTATGATGGAGCTTAATTGCATATTATTGATCTAATAATTGCTCAAATTTTTCAATCTCATTGGTGGGGAATTCGCAATTATAATTCTTGCAAACATAGGCTGTCGTCTTGCCATCCAAAGCCCGTTGGCCTTTGACAAATGGAATGAGATCAATGATGTCTTTTGCCTCCTCATCCGAAGATGGTCTGAAAATCACAACCTTGTTCGGGATAAAACGATTATAAAGATTCTTGAGCATTTCTTGTGTCTGCGGATCGTCCTTTTGACCCGCCAATACAATCTCGCGTGAAGGGCCGATGGCAAAATCTAATGCTGACACAGACTGGGCGTAGGCGCTGGGGCCAGAGGATAATTCCTGACCGAAAGATTTAAAATACTCTTGTGCCTTCTTTTCCCATTCACGATTTAACGTCAGTCGTCCCATGCGAAGTAAGTCCAGAGCCGCTATCGAATTGCCAGAAGGGATGGCGCCATCATAAATTTCCTTTTCCCGAATCAAGAGTTTTTCCGCATCCGTTGCTGTGAAGAAAAAACCACCTTCTTTCTCATCCCAAAACAATTTGATCATATCTTCAGTCAACCGTTTTGACTCTTTCAAATATTCTTCCTTAAATGTCGCTTCATAAAGATCAATAAGCCCGTGAATAAAAAACGCGTAATCTTCTAGTGTTCCTAAAATTCCCGCCTCGCCGTCGCGATAACGGTGCAAGATCCGTCCATCTTGCCTTACCAAAGTTGACAATATAAATTGCGCTGATTTTTCTGCGGCTTCTCGGTATCGCGGCTCATCCAACACACGAGACCCAAGCGCCAAACTGGAAATCATCAACCCATTCCAATCAACGAGTACCTTATCATCCAAATGTGGCCGGGGACGAAATTTACGGACTTCCAGTAATTTGCTCTTTGATTCATTAAGAAGTTTCTTAATCTCATCCTGTGTTTTCCCAAATTTCTGAGCCGTTTCATCCAAGCTATGCGCGACATACAATATATTCTTACCCCTGAATTCGCCGTGGGGATCAGAAAGAGCATTCCCTCTCGATTCGACGCCGTAATAATAATCGAATGTTTCAGCCGCCTCCTTGCCAAGAAGTTCAACAATTTCCTGATACCGCCAAATATAAAATGCGCCTTCCGTTTTCTCGCTGGAAAGATCTTCCGCTGGAGTCATATTCTTAAATTTCTCCGGAGGAAGGCTGTCCGCATCTTCAGCGGAATAAAAACCTCCTTGTGAATCGGTCATATCTCTTAAAACATATTCGAAAATCTCCCGGGCGGTCTGCGCGTATTTTTCGTCCTTGGTAGCTTGAAAAGCTTCAAGATATGTTTTTGCAAGAATTGCCTGATCATACATCATCTTCTCAAAATGCGGGATATGCCATCTCTGATCCGTTGAATAGCGGTGAAATCCACCGCCGATGTGATCATACATCCCACCCTTAGCCATTTCCGCTAATGTCTTCTCAACCATTTCCAGTGCCTTCGATTCATTTGCACGCTTCCAGTATCGCAAAAGATAGGACAAATTATGACTCGATGGGAACTTCGGCGCCCCGCCGAAACCGCCATAACGAGAATCAAAACGTTGGGCATATTGTCCATAAGCGCTTCGTAGTGTCCCCTCATCCGGTATGGGATTGCCAGCGACTTGCCCCCAAAAAGATTTTGAATGAAGGTTCTGCGTGATGGAATGGCTGGTTTTAACAAGTTCACTACGCTTGTTCTGCCAGGCATCGTGAATAGATAGCAACAACTCCTTAAAACCGGGACGCCCCCATTGCGACTCTGGAGGAAAATATGTCCCGCCGTAAAACGGTTTTCTGTCATGCGTTAAAAAAACCGACATAGGCCAGCCCCCACTTCCAGTTAACGACATAACCGCTTTCATGTAAATATTGTCAATGTCCGGACGCTCCTCCCTATCCACTTTGATTGAGACAAAATATTTATTCATGACTTCGGCGATTTCGGTATTCTCAAATGACTCATGTTCCATAACATGACACCAATGACACGTCGAATAACCGACAGACAAGAAAACCGGTTTATCTTCTGCCTTGGCCTTGGCAAAAGCGTCATCGCCCCACGGATACCAGTTAACAGGATTATTGGCGTGCTGTAACAAATAAGGACTTCTTTCTTGGGATAATAGGTTCTTATCCGGATATTCTTTTGTGACATTAGCTTCCATCTTCGTCGGGTCTACTTCTTTCATCGCTTGCAAGGCCATATTGAGACGAGGACGATTTATATCCTGTCGAACCATATAAAAAATAACTACAATGACAATAAGAAGAATCGTTATAAATATTTTATTTCTCATCTAAAACCAACTCCAACGTTTTCAAAAACTCCAGTGGTGGAACATACCCCGCAACCCGGGCATCCTCGACCTCTTGGCCATTCTCATCCAAGAAAACAATCATTGGCAAACCAAAAATACGATATTGTTCTACGACTTCCTGAACTGCCAGTGCCATCA
>CXWL01012180.1_pt1 | contig 15199 bp, 6 predicted proteins | sample 590931 | NCBI WGS metagenome assembly CXWL01 (sample SAMEA3498368, study PRJEB10139) | groundwater metagenome | biome: water well; material: biofilm material | place: Germany | collected 2015-04-27 | reverse complement strand
GCTGCGATGAGAGTCTGATTGAACACATCTTTGCTGCCCTTAATGGACGAACTTTCGTGGTGCTCGACGCCACCTATTGCTTCATGACGCAACGAATGCTGGACCGGAGGACAGGACGCCGCATTCCTCCTGACGCGGTGCGGCGCTTTGCGTTACAACCAATCGCGAGTCTGCTCCTCAATGCACGAGCGCATCAAGATCTCAAACAGCGTGGCGTCCACACGATCGGAGATCTCCTGCCCCATGCTTATGAATGGCTGTCGCCGAAGCGTTTGGCACCGGGCAAACCTGTGATGAACGTGCGGCTTTCGGTCCGGCGTTGTCTACGGATTCTCGGCGTAGAGATTGTCTTTCCCGAGATCAGACAGCGGGCAATCTATTGCCCCTGCTGTGCGCACACCGAGACGGATGTGATGAAGATCGTGGCGTTGGCGGGCGTGTGAGCGAAGCCTGAAATGACACGTTAATGCGGATATCCTATGAGGAGTGCGCAGAAATGAGCAGAACCAAATAGCAAGATTGTGGAAGAGCTTCCAGAGATGCGGCGAGACGCCGTGGAATCGCAGCGAAGGGAATGCGCCCTTGACGATTCTAGCTTTTCGGAATGCACTGCAGGCTGCGGAGACGTGACCGTTGCCTCTTTCCATTTTGGCATGTCTTGACAGCACAAATTTGACTTTTCCAACCGACAGGGCCGTACTCACCAGAAGACGGTGACGTGCAATAACAGACCAGCCGTTGCACATCGTCAGGGCAAGCTACCGGCCCTCGAAACTATCCAGCTTATGTGGTCCAGTAGAACAATGAAACGGGACCACATTGGCCTGGGCAGGTCAGTCCACTTGCTCTATTCAAGTAAGAGCACGAATGAATAACATAGCAATATACACCTAGGTAGTTGCTTTATGACGTGACCATCGTGAAGTGTGGCATCCTGCCACATCTGATGCAATGTGTTTGTCGTGCAACTCCCCAGTAGCCACGTACGTAGCTCCGCCACCGTCAGTCCTGTCGCTCACTTCGCACGTCCACTCCCAGGCATGCCATTAGCAGACCACAGTCGCCATGGATGATAGATCATCGACAGAGCCCTGAGTCGGGGATTGCTGTACGGCAACTCGGCTGGGGGCTAAAGCATGTCACCAGGGAGATGTAACCATGCCAGACTTTCCTTTTCCACTCAATCAATCGATTCCCTACACCGGGGCTTCACTATCTCATCCTTCTGAGGGAACATTCTCGGAACTTGCTGGAGTAAACGTTGCTAGTAATCATCCAGGAGGCTTGCTGCAGATTGAGTTGTTTGGCTTTTCCTTTGATTATCCAACGTCGTCTAGCGAGATGGGCTTGGATCTTCTCTTAGTGATTAACGGAATAGAACAACAACCATATCAACGCTTCATCCCCAGCACGCGTTTCGAGCCAACTGTGCGACGATTCTCCTTCGTGACCTCGTCACTGAAGGAGGGGCAGCACTACACCGTCGAGTTCAAAGCTCGTAGCTTTCTATATAATGGTCCGCCATGTCCTATTTCGATTGTTGGTACTGCAACGCTCCGTTTATCAGCACAAGTAAAAGTACTCAGCTTTGCGCCAGAGGGGCTGCAGACCATTGACGTCGAATCAGCTCTCTCTTGTCGTGTGAATCTGAGCGCGCCTGAACCAGGACCTGTAACTGTTACCATTGCAAGCAGTAAGGGCCGTGTCCTACCGAGATCATCCTCGATCGAACTCCAGGCGGGTGAGACGGCGTCAACCTTCACAATTACCGGTACCACTGGCGGCAGTGACTTTCTTACTGCAACCGCTGATGGCTTCCAGCCACCCGCCTCTCTGACTGTCCTTGTAAAGCCTGCACTTCTAGCCTTGCAACCAGCCGAAGGACCTCCAGGCACCACCATAACCCTGCATGGCAAGGGATTCACTCCGTCTTCAGACGCTTTCATCGATGGAGCGGGACGCAGAGCGACACAATTTATCAACTCAGGGACCTTATCCACTAGGGTGCCACAGTTTAATCCAGGGAGAGTCTGGGTCAGCGTTGAAGTCCATGATCAGTGGACCGATCATCTATATTTTACGGTTAAGAACGAGAGCGATATCGGTTTCGAAGGGGAAGCTTATACTACTGATGCGAATGGCACCGTAATCGTCTTTCCTAAAGCACACCAACCTTTTACGGTATGGTTCCCCTTTCGGTATCTTGGCGTTGAACCTTCCGGAGATTTTATGAACCGTATAGACCTTGATTATCCCCGGAACTACTCATCTCTTGATATACCGTTTCGGTCCCTGAATCCGTTGACATTGACGTCTTTGTCTTGGCACTTTCCAAACGGTCTGCCAGCAGGTGATCATATATTCGATGCCCATCTCGATGTCAATTTCCAGATACGAGAGGCCGATAGAGTCAACAACTTGAGTTCCATTGAAGTGGTGGTGGAGCCCTGATTTGTCCATCTTGACGGAGGACCTGCACACGATTGATTCTTCCCTGTTGAGGGTGTCGAATGCAGAAGCTGGAGAGAGGACAGCTTAGGACACTTGGTTTTGACAGTTAACCAAATCGCGCACACCAAGGATAGCCTATCGAGCTGGGATCTCTTTCGGTCGTTCTACCAGAGCCTGCGGGCTGCTGGCAAAATCCCCATGGTCGCGTTGGTGGCCGCGATGCGCAGTTGCTGATCATTCTCAACGCGATGGTGCATCATGGATCTCGATCGCAACAGCCTGTTGCACAGGGAGCTTGGCATTCAAGCCCCTCCCTCAATACCTACCCAGATCTCCTTCCGCTCATAGTCGTTTATAGAAAACTCTTCGGTAGCGCCAAGAGAACTCACACGAATGATCCATGGAGGTCTGGCCTCTAGGCCGGTTCCAGTGGGACTAACGGTCAGAGGATCTAATGAATAGACGTTGCTTGATTGACTGGAGATAGGGATCTTTGCGAATTCGGACACCCCTCGCTCGTCCTTCTCGTCCCCAAACTTCTGAGCGAACCCCGCATCCAGCACTCGAGAGCCGCGCTCCTTGGATGCTCGCTTTCTATGGTAAACCTCGATTGTTACGCCCATAGCATTCCTCCTTGTTGCGCAGCTGATATCCTTACCCCGTGCATCGTCCTTGTCCCCCTAGCCTAGACGTTGCCTGCAGCGCTCACCACAACGAGTTCCCTTTTTGACAAGAGGCAGTCCGCGGCCATTTTGACATAGCGTCTACGGTCGGCTTGAAACGTCGTCTGCCAGAGTCGCCATCCGCGCAAATGTTCCCATCAGCGGCCGCCCGCCCACAACATACTAACTCCGATACTTGGCGTCCCTTTTGATCCACATCCAAGTCTGGTCTACGGTGGACCAGCCATCCGCTCCCAAAACCTTCTAGCTGGCGAGCTGAGGGCTAACATGGGAGGTGCCACAAGGAAATTGACGCCTTGTCAAATCCTGCTCTAGGTCAAGGAAGCGGAGGAATATTGCACCCACTCCATCCATTCGCTGTGAGAAACATGTAGCAGTTGGCTGCGTACACCTGTGTCGGCTGAATTTCATGTTCGTAGGTATACCGGAAGTATCGGAACTTCTTGAAGTATCTCCCCAATACCGTGATGGTTTGTCCTCTGCCCAGATACCTCCTCACGATGTAATCCGGCCACAGGTGGCGCCGCGTACGTACCAGACTTTCTGGTCGTATTGCGCTCGGTCGTTACTTAGTGTGCAAACAGACAAAGGGTCAGTGGGCGACCTCCCTTGATCTGCTCCGGCAACACCAATAAAGCCAAAGGTAAAGCCAAAACCCAAGACCAAGATCGATATGTGAAACTTACCAATTACAGTCGTCAGCCGCGCTTTGGGGGAGATCAGGGCGCCCAAACCGCGTTCCTTCCTGCCCACTCAGGAGGGCATGCGCTAATGCAAGACCTGGTACCGTTGCTTTTCCGTGCGCGAAGATTTCTTTGTGCACAAATCGCTTCTTTAGACGCCCATGCCATTTGCTGACGGCCTTCGGCTCTTTCGGCCGTGGCTCCATCTCCTGCAACACGTTCGATCAGGGCGAGGAACTTCCGAGTCTTTTTCGCCTCAAACCAATGCGGGAGGAGTGCTCCAACCGCAAAGAAAGATGGCAATGGGAACGAGACAACTTCTAACAAGTCTTTCAGGGTGGTCAAAACCATAGCTCATATGAAATCCCTGTAACCTCCTCATCGGATCGCGTCCCTTTCACCATAGTGATGCATGGCGCCGATCGGATCGAGGTTGGCCAGTTTGTCGAACCACAGCATCGCCACCTTCAGCAGCGGAAACTGCGCGTTCGTGAAGGACGCATAGGGGGTAGGAGGAGAGGTTATCGTGCGTCATGATTCACAAACCACTGGGCTTATTATCCAGAACATGGCCCCGAATGGTTCCTTGAAATAATAGTCTTCCCGAATGTTTCATTCCTCCACTCTGACTTCATGGTCTGAACGCTCCCGACGGAAACTTCTCTGTCTGTATGACTCCCTCAAACACACGTCCCGTATTCCTGTCGTAGAAGAAATACCTCCCGGCCTGCGCGTCATAACCCCACTTGCGCGCTTGCCTTAGCATGGGAGCTTGTCGTCCCCATAGTGATTTCATTTCGGCAAAAGCTGCATTCATACGTGTTGGATTAGCCAAATCTGGACCGGTCAAGCCCGGAGCTACGTTGAATTGCCCTCCCGCTCCTGGGTTTGTTTCGCCAATAATCCTTGGGAATTCTTGATGGCCCCGAGACCCATATGCCATAGAGTTCTCGCCAGGATTAGGCAATGGCACTGTAGATTGACTTGGGGCAACTCTTGGAGCACTTCTTGATCCTTGAACAACTGTCTCTGCGACGCTGCTCGTCTCCGCAGCAACGCCAATACCTGCAAGTCCGCGCAGAATCTTGGGAGCGAAAGGAAGGCTAAGCTCCAGAATCTTGGCGAGTGCATCTATTTGATCCGTCTTGACCCGATCTTCAGGATCCTTGCTGATCGCCAGCGCTATAGTCAATTTGGGATCACGCGGTTCGCCGAACGCCTCGGCTCCCCACTCAATGATTGGGAAAAGTGTGCCTGCGACAGTGCACTCGATCAAGTCGCCGCAACCACGCGTATACGGGTCTCCCTGACTCAGTGTTGGATACTGGATTTGCGGTTCTTGAGCGCCGGGCTTGATCGAAGGGTCTGGTATCGCATGAGGTTCCCCGAAGTTCATATACTCAGATGACGACGGATCGGAGGTGGAGACAGAAGTGGGCGCTCGTAGATCCAGGCCTATTATCCCCTTCCCCGTCTCAGGGTCAGTGTCGGAGAAGTATGGATAGGGCCACCAATCACTCTCCTGACTTTGATACCCCGAGGGATCACGAAACATCACTGGCGAGTTCAACACATAGCTATATCGATTGAGCCCCTGGGAATTGAGCCCGAAGATGGGATCTGCACTGATGAATCGCCCCAGCTTCGCGTCGTAGAGCCGCCCCTTCATATTGGTGAGTCCAAAGGCGTCAGCCGGATCATGTCCGGTGAATCCCATGTCGACGCCGGAGCCGGACGGCGCGGGCACCGGGTGTGCCACTGCCCAGGCAAACCTCTTCTCCCCAAAAGGCTCGTACTTGACGCGGTCGACCAGATTGCCAAGGGCATCAGTCACCGCATCAGGGCTGCCGAGTATGTCGGCATGGATGAAATAGACGTTTTCCGAAGATGCCCCCGTTTCAACGTTTCTCGCTCGTTGAACCTGGGCAACCATTCCGTTCGGAGAGACCACATTGTAGAGATCCGTGATCTCTGCTGCCTTTGCCTGGTGCTCATACAGTCCCCCGACTGTGGCAATAGTCTCCACCGGATTGCCCGGCCCGGAGGCAACAGATTTGACGATGCGATCGCCGAAGCCATCGTACCGTAGCGTGGCATCGTACGCGGAGTTCCGGATACGCCACGGCAGACCAAACGGAGTCCAGTCGAAGGTAATCCCTCTGCCTGTCTGCATACTCCCTACGGCATTATAGGTAAAGAGCTCCGAAGCCGTGCCTTCGGTTGTGCGCTTCACCGCCTGAGGTTTGGTGTTATCGATTTCCAGGGTGTAGTCGTTCACCACCGTCTGCCCAGGTCCGGCTTCGATTGTGCGGGAGCGGAGATTGCCCCAGTCGTCGTAATCATAGCGGCACCGGGCCTCCTGACAGTTCTGCCAGACACGCCAGGCATGCAGCCGCCCCAGGAAATCATGTTCGGTGTGCTCAATCAGGCCCAGGACCTGGTCGGTCTTCGAGACCATCAGGCCATCTGCGCCCCAGCGGTAGGACAGGCGCTGGAAGGCGGAATTGGTCTGGATGATCGAGCTCTCCACAAAACGCAGTTGAAAGGACGCATCGTATGTGCGCCTCGATCTCACGGTTGAACCAAACTGCTCTTCTATGCTTTGCCCGGCGGCGTTGCGTTCGATCTGTCGCCAGAGCAGGCGCTGCGCATTCAGGTTCGATGCATCAAATATGTTCTGGAGCTCGCCCCAGTTATCATAGTCGTACCTGATGCGGAAGGGCTGCCCAGACGACGACTGGGGATACTCAAGTGTACTGACTCGACTGAATCGGTCATACGTATACCCGAAGGCATAGCGTTCGTTGGGGGTCTGCCATGTCACCGTTTCGGGGCGCGCGAAGCCGTCGTAGGTGAATGCCGTGGTGATTCCGTCATTTGACGTGACCACGCTCAAGCTCCGGGGGGGCACACCGCCGGTATCCCACGTATAGATCGTATGTTGAGCGAAGCCATTGTTACGGGGGGACGCATAGTCAGTTGTTGCCGGCGTCACAACGGACAGCACACGCCCGAGCGGATCGTAACTACGCGTCGTCACGCTGCCGGTCGCGTCCACAACGCGCTTCACCTCTCCAAAGGCATTGTATCGTGTCTCGCTTCGACCGCCATTCGCCTCGTTGAGCGTTTCCGGTCGCCCGAGCACATCATAGGTACGCGTCATCTCTGGTATCGCTGGCCCAGGTGTCATAGGGACATTCAGGGTAGGATAAGACACTCGCCGCAGAAGGTCGAACGGCGCGTACTCGTATCGTGTCGAGACCCTGCGCCAAGAGGTTGGATCAATCACGAAATGCTCAATCAGGCGCCCCTTGGCATCATACCGCGATGTCGAAGAGATGCCGCGCTCGCTGATGTGCGTAACTGAACGATCGCAATACTTTATCGAGCTTGTATAGCGTGGTGCGCGCGACGTCTCCCCAGGACGTGAGACAGAGATCAAGCGACCAAGCAAGTCGTATGAGTACTCGACATAGAGGCCCTCACGATTCCAGGGTCCCACGGGCAACCGTTCACGAATCACCCTGCCGAACCGATCATAGACAAATTTCTTCGACCCTCCCAACCCTTCCCACCCCCCCGTCCAACTGATTTCCAAAGTTTTCCCATATGGGTCCAGGGAGGTCGAGATCCTCTTTCCTGTATCGAGCGTCTCGGTAACGGACATAATGCGGTTGCTCCGCCCTGGCCGTGGGAAGGGGAAATCATCAACATAATACGTCCAGGTCTTCTTTGGCCCTCCTACGGCAAGATCCGAAACACGAATTCCTGAATGGAGCACTTTCGGACGCATGAGCGCGTCATACTCCATTTCCGTCCGCATGCCGGATGCATCGTCCCTCGCCACAAGCAACCCGAATCCTGCATGGAAATAGTGTGTATCTGCAAAGCTCAGCGGATCGGTCTGCGTAATGGGATACAGATGGTCCAGTGCATCGTACGTCCAGCTGTCGGTCCTGGTCTGACCCGAGCCTATCTCCTGCCGGGAAAGGACGTTGCCATAAGGATCCCGCGCGAACCTGAACTCCCTTCGAAGCCCCGAAGTATCCGGGTATTCGCCCGGCGCATTTGGTTCGATGATCAGGTGTCTGACTTCAGGATGGCCGATTTCGTAGACCAGATCCGTCTTCCTGGTTGTCGTCATCCCGGGGTTCCCCGGCTCTACACTGGTAATCTGATATCTCGGGTATCTTGAAAGAAGCCAGGCCTGGGTGTCGGGCTGGTTGACCCCAACTACCCTCCAGTCCGTTCGGTAGATGGTCGCGGAGCCGGATGGATTGGGGTTGGCCATAAAATCCTCATCCCAAACCTCTGTCGTCACCTGTGTGGTGTTTTCGAACGTATCGAAGCTTCTTGTCGTACGGCTCGAGCGAACCACCGCTCCACCATCACGTTCCGTGGTGATGCCGACTTCCGATGTCAGGCGGTAAACACCTCCGGCTTCCGCGAGACTGCGATCCCTGGTCTGGCTGACGATGTGATCGTGCGGTGATGGACCGGTCAGGGGCACCTTGGTCGTAACATGTGTCGGGGTTTGTGCCTTGGAGTAGGCATAGCGTTCTGTTCCCGTAGTACCCGCTGCGGTCACTTTTGATGTCAGATCAAATTCCATCACCGACTCGATGACATCGGGGCTCGTCCAATCACGGCGCGTTACTCTTCCCACACCAACAAAGCCTCGCCCCATAAGGTCGTGACGTGCATCAGCGTATTCGTAGACATAACTGTTAGAAAGAACGTCGTTGTTGAAAATGTCAGCAAAGCCTACGGCCTCGACTTTATACTCCCTTACCACCCATCCTAAGGACTTGGCGCACCTCTGAGGGAAACGACAGCTGGTGCCTGGGACGTAGAGCGACGGATTATTGGGTCCGGCATAGTCGTAAGTGACCCTCACAGCTGGCTTCAGCGGCCCGCCACTGAATTTCCTTATCACGTCCGGCTCCACCCGCGTGTGGTCTTGAAACCAGACGACCAGCCGCCTGGACATGACAAAAGGAGATGGGGACTCGATGAGTTCAGTGGTAACGATGTCAAACAAGCCATCTCCGTCAAAATCCCCCACTCTCGTCATCCGGGGGCCAGGACCATAGATCCCGGAGTCGTCGTAATCTTGTTGAAACCCTTCGTCGCTGATCGGAATATTCACCGCCATCGGTTCGAATGAACGCCCTGAGGAACGAAGACCCAAAAAGGCCGTCCGGTTCGGGAAGGTGTCCCCGTCTGCGTCAGCAAGTCTGCCTCGGTAAGAATTGACCAGTAACAGGTCCTCGCGGCCGTCTCTGTCGATATCAACGATGCGCACACCCTGATCGACATATTGGGGGACTCCTGCTCTGTTTAGTAGAACCGATGGATTAACAGAGTATGCTTTCTCCAAGCGTTGCGAAACAGCCGGCTTGAAGTCCGTACCGATATTCAGCGAGGAGAGGAGCAGGCCCACATCACGATTGTGAGCACACACATCGAAGTCCAACGGAGAGACCGCCAGGGAGTCTTTGAGGCCGTCACCATTTAAGTCGACAAACCAGCGTGAAAAATAATGTTCAGAGCCAACACCACTACATGTCTCCCCTACAAGCCTGGCGAGTACGTCTGACTCTTCGATACTCGCCGCATGGAGTCCTGTCTGACGCACAGTGCTGTTCGCGCTGCTATTGGAGCCCAGGCTAACAGCAGCCATGGTCCAAGGTAGGCCATCCAAAGCTTGTGAGGCAAAGATTCCACCCCCTTTTGCGCGGGTCAGAAATTCGACACGACCATTGCCGTCAATGTCGAGGACATGTTTCTCCTGGGCACCAACACCCACCCCAACCGGGCGTTGGCCATCATTATCGCGCTGATCGAGTACTATGGTTTGCTGAAATTGGCTCCCCCTGACGCCTTTGCGGAAAAACACTTGCGATAAATACACAGGGTTTGATGCTGCCCCTGCCGGAACATTATCTCGAATAATGTCTGTAGCTCCGTCGCCATCGAAATCACCCGCCTGGAACGCAAAGCTCTTTTCCGGGTACCCACTTATCCAGGGTATAGAATAGTGCTCTCCCAAGCCGGCTATGGGGGCAAATTGTCCTCCTTGAAAAGAGAAGAACTCATATTGTTGGGCGACCGGGCCGTCGAGCATTCCCCACGGAGTCTCGGTATTCATAACGATTTCGGATGTGCCGTCATTGTCGAAATCAAACGCACGCGGCGAGTTCGCCGGGCTGCCCCCCAGCGAATTGGGAAGCCCTGATGCCTGGGCCGTGCCTAACCCGGTCCAGCTTCCAAGGCTGAGCTTCCATTGCCCTTCGGCGATATCAGTACCAGTGGGAGTTTTCCGCCTCACCACTAGGAGGGATCGTCCCATATGATGTGCCGGGACACGAAACACAATGTCGTCGCGGCCGTCACCGTTGAAATCTCCCACGGCAAGATCGGCGAGCTCGGCCGCCACGTCCGCATCGCTGTAGTGGTACCAGAAATCAGAGTTGGGAACGGGATACTTCCGAAATTTAGGGCTTCTATCGTTACCGATCCCCATCCATTCAAACCGGACAGGGTCCAAACAGGTCCATGAGGTCTGGGCTGACGGCGTTGTCGGCGTCTCCGTGACACACTCTTCTATTGATTGCAGGCGGTCGATCAACCGCGTACCCGGAGAAAGATAGGAAAAACGATATTCCCTCAGCGCCTTGAGAGGTAGATGACCTCCCGTGTCACTTGTGAGTCGGTCTTCTCCGAGGATCGTGATCTTTGTCAGCCGCTTCGCAGCCCGAATCGGGATACCCGCCTGAAATCCCGTCCTCGGATCCACACGGTCCTCGCCGAATTCAAAGATCATTTTTCTTGAGGGAGGGATGGTGTTTCCGTTGCCGGTCCATAGAATCTCCGCAGGCAGCACCTCGACCCCATTCGCATCGGTCGGTCTGACATAGTTGAAATCGACATGATTGCCCCAGGTATCTTCGATGCGATCCAGATACCAAGCAATGGCACGCGGAGCATTGCCTCTTGTCTCAGTTGTTGTGTCTGTGTCCCTCGGGTAGCTGGCAATGAGGATCGGCTCCGCCTCCAGGCGAGACTGGGCCAGCGGGTCTCTTGACCCATATCGCAGGATTGTCCCCTCCTTCGTGCGTACGGTGAACGCTTGCGGTTCGGTCCTCGAACCTCCCGTGATCTCAACGCGCTTTCCCGGGTCGAATTCCGGGGTAAAGACAAGGGTGCCTGTGTGTGACTGTATGAGCCGCTGCCCATCGAGACAATACTCGTCGGGTATGGGTCCTTCTGAATAGCGGCCGTCCTGTGCGGGTGTCTTCCAACACCGGGAAATCGACGAAAATCCGGAGAGGCTGAAGCCAAGCCCCATCCAACCATTGCCCGCTTTAGACGAGTAGTTGATGACAAGATTTGGCTGGATCCCGTTGCGGCCCGGCGGAGTCCATAGAGGCATGCTCCACGTTGCTGCGCCGGCAGGAGTGACTGCAAACTCATACGGCGTGCCGGTACGCACATCAGTTGGTCCACTAATAGGATGTAAAGGCTTCTTCACCGGAGGGCTGCCGATCGCGGGATTGGAAGCAAGGCAGAGAATAATGAGCACGCTTATGGAAAACAGCCCTCGGCGCGCAATGGCTAAACACCTTTCATGACTGGTCACTTACCAGCTCCTTTCCCTATGCCGTTAGGCTAATTGCATGGGCAAGTTAGCAGTTGTCCACATCCATCGGGTATTGTCATGCAGCGTAAGGATCCGCACGACCGAGGAACACAGGCACATACCCCCCTTCCCTCACAGGCCAATTCGTCGATCTGGCCATCGCCGTTGTCATCCCGCCCATTGCACTCTTCCGGTACCGGTTTCAGCGCATTCTGAGGTTCCGATACCTGCTTCAGATCATTCTGGGGTTTCGGTGGCAGAAAGAGCGAACATGTCGCGACTCCAAGATTGAAGCTCCCGCCCGTCGTGACCGGGAATCTCAGGCTTATTCGATTCATGCCCTTTATCTGTCGGTCCATTCCAAAGCCTCCAAATTCTGGAGCCCATCGTTGGGAAGAACCAACGCACAGCCCCTCTGGGCAAATAGTTCCTCCATTCGGGATGAAGACAGGCCCGCAGAGGCCCTGGCTGAAATCCACTCCTTGCGTTGGTTCCCGAAATGCAATTCTGATATCACCACCGACCAACGTGAACGGGAACTCATCCTTAATACGTGCCGGCACAATAAAATATGATGTGGCATTTATCAGCTCATCTTTGAGATGGATATCGCGCGCGACCACAAGAAAGTCAGTGTCAAGGCCGCTTTCGGAAAGCCGTCGAGCTTCTAGCCCTAGAGCAGAGGGATAGTTTGCTGCGGACGTGACCGCAGCAGCGAGCGTTCTTGTTTCGCTGTCAGCTAATGATAGTTTCTCTCGTCCTATCAACGTTTCAAAATCAGATTCGGCTATGACCCTTGCCGCTGATGGAAGCTTCATATAACTCTGGGCCCGAGAAGATACCGGGGTATCCCGGCTATATACGTTGGAGCAGGAAGAAGACTCGATGGGCATCGCACAGGCAAACCGTGACTCGCGTCGTTCCGCCCTTTGCCCTTGAGAGATCACCAATTCAATGGTCTTTCCCATTCCGTTCTTCGGCAACTGAGCTGCCTCAACATTGAGCTGGGTTGGCCCTATCCCCCCCGTCTCGTCAGAGCTGATGGCGGCGCTTAATGGCGACAGATTGTCATGAGAGACCGGTTGACAACCACGATAGGTGGTGCCGCAGGAGTGCACAGGTACTGCCGTAAGAAGAAGACGGGGATTTCTGATGCCCCACCGCACTGCCCCATCCACATTGACACTGGCTACATAGAAATCTTTCGATTGCACGTTACCGTGTTTGGTGAGTTGTGGATCTCTCATCACCAAGAGTGTGGAATCTTTCGAAACATGCAGCCAGTGCTCTGCCGGACCTTCAATCCCTAATGCCTCCGGACTATTGGCGAGGGCAGCAGTCTGAATCGCGTCTTTCACGGTTGTGGGATACGCCGCTTCAGGGGATGCTTCATTCCTTAAGGAAAGCAGCTCCACTTCCGGTATCGCGATCGCACCACTCAGAGTCTGGCTCGTTCTGCTGGCGACCGTGATGTCATAAGTTACGTTCGGAAGCCTGATGGGGGAGCAGGCAATCATCATAGACAATGAGAATAAGATCAGAAATCTATTCAAGAGCATTGATTGCCCCTTAAGGCGGCAGATGAGGTCCTGCAATAGCCGATCATTGGTTAAGTTCCATAGTAAATGTGGATTGCTAATGGCATGCCCGGGAATGGACGTGCGAAGTGAGCGATAGGAATAACAGTTGTGGAGCTACGTACCTAGCTACTGGGGAGTTGCGCGACAAACACATGGCATCAGACGGGGCGAGACGCCACACTTCACGATGGTACCTTGATTGAAACACTACCTCCGTAACATTGCCTGGGTGAGCCGCCAATACTACGTAGTGTCACGGTCAACATTGCATTATACGTAGAGAGACGAACGGGGGATGTGAGTATGAACATGCTGGGATTTACAGCCGGGGCCTCGTTTTACGAGAAACACCCTTAGCGCCCGTTGCTGTCTACGTTTACGCTGCAGGAAGCCACCGCAGGCTAATCCGTCGCTTATGGCGGATCCGTATCCGCCGTCCCACTTTCCTAATTTGTGCGGTCTGTATTGCCGNNCGGGTCTGTATTGCCGTATCGATATGATAGCGGCACTCGCTCGACGGTTGATGGGTTTTGGGAGACGAGCTCACGAACCTCGCATGTCGGCGTCGAGCCAAATAGATTATTCTTACCGTCTTATTCACTGCGCGGGATAGTTGAGAGCCGTATCTTCCGTCAAAGAACGCTTCTTGCATCATTTTCCATTTGTGACATCGATGGTTTGCTAGACTGAGTGTTTTGCGCTGCACATTCGTACGCATGCAGTGCCCCGACTCAGTCTCTCACTGAACGTGCCAGGCAGCGAACTATTGAATAGATAGGTGAACATATCCCCGGATGGAGCAGAGGATGACGAGGTTCCTCCATGTGCCGGGACGGTGGTGTTCAGCCAAATGATGTCGACATAGCCGTTGCGAGAGAGAACATTGTCATAATGCTTAAAAATATTGCTTTCCTACCACGAAGAACGCACATATTTTCTTGTCGTTCTCAATCCAATGAATGAGGGAGGTGCTTTCGCGATGACAACGAATTCCCACTGGATCATCGGTATTGTCGCAGGAGGGGGGCTCGTTGCACTTTCTGGCTGTATTCCGATTCCGATAGGTCATGAGATCGTGCAGAAACGGCTGGTAATCCCGTGTGGGGCGACGGAGATCATCGTGGTGGACTGCCCCGCCGGCAAGAAGGTGCTCGGTGGCGGTTTCAGCACCGAGACCCCCGATGACATCAAACTGTACTCGTCCAATCCAAGCGATGGCAAAGGGAACTTGTCGAACACGAAGTGGAGCGTGATGGTCAAGAACATTGGGACGCATGAGCGCCAGACGACCGCGATCGCGGTCTGTGCAAATGTCCAATAGCCGGACCGTCGGTTGTGCCTGAACACTGTGGCCAGACCGGGCGAATGATCCAGATCAATGACCATCGTGGAGTGTCGCTTAAATCTGCGTGACCGTCTCCTCCGCGCCTTCCAACAGTCGCTGCACTTCCTCCACATAGATCTCCCTCATCGCATAGTGCTGGTGCCGCATCATCTTCTGCACCAGCGTGGGATTCGCATCGTTCAGCAACGCAAAGGCTGGGGTCGAGTGCCGCAAGCTGTGCACCGCAATGCCGGGTTTCTTCACGCCGGCCAAGAGCAGCCCTTCCGTGATGATGCGGTGAATCGTGCGTGTGGAGAGCGGCTTGCCGCCCACAATCGCGAGAATCTTCACGCCCTTGCTGCGGTTCGTGAGACTAACGGTCTCGACGTAACCTATTGCTTCATGACGCAACGGATGTTGGACCGGAAGACAGGACGCCGAATTCCTCCTGACGCGGTGCGGCGCTTTGCGTCACAACCCATCGAGAGTCTGCTCCTCAACACCCGCGCGCACCAGGATCTGAAACGGCGGGGAGTCGACACGATCGGAGATCTCCTCCCCCATGCCTACGAATGGCTATCGCCGAAGCGCTTAGCACCGGGCAAACCGGTGATGAACGTGCGGCTTTCGGTTCGGCGTTGTCTGCGTATCCTGGGCGTGGAGATTGTCTTTCCTGAAATCAGACAGCGGGCGATCTATTGCCCGTGCTGTGCGCACACCGAGACGGATGTCATGAAGATCGTCGCGTTGGCTGACGGGTGAGCTAATTATAGTTCTGGCTCTCCGCAGATTGGAGTGGGTAAATGAGCGGGCGTGTGTTTCTCCAACTCCGCAGC
>CXWL01098795.1_pt1 | contig 15202 bp, 17 predicted proteins | sample 590931 | NCBI WGS metagenome assembly CXWL01 (sample SAMEA3498368, study PRJEB10139) | groundwater metagenome | biome: water well; material: biofilm material | place: Germany | collected 2015-04-27 | reverse complement strand
CAGGGCTTTGCCGTGGCCATGAAGGCCGGTGCCACCAAGGCCATTTTCGACAGCACCATCGGCATCCACCCGACGGCGGCGGAAGAGTTTGTCACGATGCGCGAGCCGGTGAAGCGCTGAGAGCTGCTGCGGCGCTGGCGATCAGCCGCTCGGCTGCCCGCAGATCGTCGACGATGTCGATGTCGATGTCGGTCACGCAGCCGGCGTCGCTTACTATTAATTCAATAGCATCATGTTAAGACACGACGCCGGCTGAACCCCTATGTCCATTCAAACCCAGAAGCGCCTGGCCACAGCGGGCAGAAAATCCGACCGGGTGCCCGCGCTGGCCCCGGTAAACGGGCACCACCACCGCGTGATGCGCCAGCGCCATCGCCACGGCGCGCAGGCTGTCGCTTTGGACCAGGGGTAAATCGGCCGGCAGAATCAGCCGGCTGGTGGACGGCCATGTGGCCTGCACGGCCGCCGCGATCGAGTCGCCCATGCCGGGATGGCCCGCGTCTTCAAGATGCCACGGCAGACCGCTGGCCTGAACCGCGTCCAGTGTGTGCTGCAGCACCGTTTTGCCGCCCAGCCGCGCCTGCAGCTTGTGGCTGGTGCCGCCGACGCGGCAAAGCGCGCACCACGCTCCGAACAAGTTCACGTCAGCACACCGCCGGCCGCGCGGGTCGCTGCCGTTGACGTGGACGTTGACGTTGCGGCGACGCCGGTCATGCTGTTTTTGACCTGCACGATCTCGGCCACGATGGAAACCGCGATCTCGGCTGGCGTTTTGGCGCCCAGGTCCAGCCCGACCGGGCCGTGCAGACGGGCCAGTGCGTGTGCGCTCATGTCAAAGTGTTCCGCCAGCCGCTGCTTGCGGTCGTCCAGGTTGCGCCGGGAGCCCAGGGCGCCGACATAAAAGGCGTCCGATTGCAGCGCTTCGAGCAAGGCCATGTCGTCGAGCTTGGGGTCGTGCGTGAGGGCCACGATGGCCGTGTGGGCATCGGGCACCAGTTCGCGCACCACATCATCGGGCATGCCTTCGATGCGCCGGATGCCGGGCAGGCCCGCCGCCAGGGTGGCCGCATAGTCCTCCCGCGGGTCGCACACCAGCACTTCAAATCGAGCATGCGCGCCATCTGCGCCACCGCCTGCGACAACTGGCCTGCACCAATCAGCAGCAGCCGCCATGTGGGGCCAAACACCGTGCGCAGCCTGCTGCCGCAAACTGCATGGTCTGCCCGCGCACCGCGTCCGAGAGGTGCACCGCGCCGGTTGCCAGTGTCAGCGTGCGTGCCACCAGCTGGTGGGCGGCCGTGTGCGCCAGCAATTGCGCCACCCAGGCGGTGTCGAGCAAGGGCGCTTGCACCAGCCGCAAGCTGCCGCCGCAAGGCAGGCCGAAACGGGCGGCTTCTTCTTGGCTGACGCCGTAGGCGATCATTGCGGGCTTTCCCAGCGAAGGTTCAATCCCGGCGGCTTGCTGGAAGCGGGCCTTGGTGCGGGCAATCAAATCATCTTCGACGCAGCTGCCCGATACCGAGCCGCTCACCACGCCGTCATCGCGCACGGCCAGCAGTGCGCCCGGCGGACGCGGCGCACTGCCCCAGGTCTGCACCACGGTGACCAGCGTCACGGCATGGCCAGCGCGTCTGCCAACACGCGCAGATCCAGGCTTCCCATCAAACCGCAGCCATGTTCGGCGTGTTCGGCGTGTCCGGCGCCGGCCGGCCAGATGCCAGCCAGGCCTCGGCCAGCCGCACCCAGTAGCTCGCACCCAGCGGGATCAGCGCGTCATTAAAGTCATAGCTCGGGTTGTGCAGCATGCAGGGGCCGCCGCCATGCCCGATCTCGCGGTGGCTGCCTTCGCCATTGCCAATGNNATGCCGGCCATCACCTGGCGGGCAAAGGCGGCCTCCGGGGCCGAGTTGATGGTCGGCGGGTACTTGCGCACAAATTCAAATTCGCATTCGACGCCAAATGCAGCGCAGGCGTGTTCGGCCACCAGCTTCATGCGCTGCTCGATCAGGTCTAGCACTTCCATGGTGAAGGTGCGCACCGTGCCCTGCAGCTCGCAACTGTCCGGAATCACGTTGGTGGCTTCGCCCGCATGGATCATGGTGACCGAGATCACGCCGGCATCGATCGGCTTCATGTTGCGGCTGATGATGGTCTGGAAGGCCTGCACCATCTGGCACGCCACCGGCACCGGGTCCAGTCCATTGTGCGGCAAGGCCGCGTGGCCGCCCTTGCCGCGAATGGTGATCTTGAACTCATTGCTGGAGGCCATCACCGGCCCCGGACTGACGGCAAAGCTGCCGGCCGGCATGCCCGGCCAGTTGTGCATGCCGTAGACGGCTTCCATCGGGAATTTCTCGAACAGGCCTTCCCGCATCATCTCGCGCGCGCCACCGCCCCTCTCTTCAGCCGGCTGAAAAATCAGGTACACCGTGCCATCGAAGTTGCGGTTGGTCGCCAGGTACTGCGCGGCGGCCAGCAGCATGGCGACGTGGCCGTCATGGCCACAGGCATGCATCTTTCCGGCGTGCTGGCTGGCGTGCGCGAAGGTGTTGAACTCCTGCATGGGCAGCGCGTCCATGTCGGCGCGCAAACCGATGGCGCGCGGTGAACTGCCGCCCTTGACGATGCCCACGACGCCAGTGGTCCCCAGGCCGCGATGCACGGAAATGCCCCACTCGATGAGCTTTTGCGCCACCAGTTCGGCGGTGCGGACTTCCTCGAAGCCCAACTCGGGATAGGCATGGATCTCACGCCGTACAGCGGCCAGGGTGGCCGCTTGGGTCACGATGGAATCAACAACTTTCATGGGCGCTCCTTTATCCACAATCTAAATCGGAATGGCGTTCGCGGGGCCGGCTCAGCACTCAACGATATTGACCGCCAGCCCGCCGCGCGAGGTTTCCTTGTACTTGGTTTTCATGTCAGCGCCGGTCTCGCGCATGGTCTTGATCACCTTGTCCAGGCTCACCACATGCTGGCCGTCGCCTTGCAGCGCCATGCGTGCGGCATTGAGCGCCTTGACCGCACCCATGGCATTGCGCTCGATGCAAGGCACCTGAACCAGGCCCCCGATGGGGTCGCAGGTCAGGCCCAGGTTGTGCTCCATGCCGATCTCGGCGGCGTTTTCGACCTGCTCGGGGCTGCCGCCCATCACGGCCGCCAGCCCCGCCGCCGCCATGGAGCAAGCCACCCCCACCTCGCCCTGGCAACCGACCTCGGCACCCGAGATCGAGGCATTGAGCTTGTAGAGAATGCCAATCGCCGCGGCGGTCATCAAAAACTCGATGACGCCGTCGTCGGTGGCGTTGGCAATGAACTTGTCGTAGTAATGCAGCACCGCCGGAATGACGCCTGCCGCGCCGTTGGTGGGCGCCGTGACGACGCGCCCGCCAGCGGCGTTTTCTTCGTTCACGGCGAAGGCATACACATTGACCCAGTCCAGCACCGACAGCGGGTCGCTGAGCACGCGTTCAGCGCGCGCCCTGAGCTGCGCCGCCAGGATGGGCGCGCGGCGCTGCACCTTGAACGGTCCCGGCAGCGTGCCCTCGTGGGTCAGGCCGCGCTGCACGCACTCGCGCATGACACGCCAGAGCTCCAGCAACTGGCGGCGAATTTCTTCATCCGCGCGCCAGGTGCGTTCGTTCGCCCACATGACCTCGCTGATCGTCAGGCCCTGCCGCTGGCACACGGCCAGCAGCTCGTCGCCCGACGTGAAGGGGTAGGGCACCTGCTGGTAGGCCGTCAGGACCTGGTCATTGCGCGCGCCCACCGTGACAACAAAACCGCCGCCCACAGACAGGTACTTGACTTGGCGCAGCACGACGCCGGCCGCGTCAAACGCGCTGAACTGCATGCCATTGGGGTGCTCTGCCATCGCTTCGCGGCGGTACATCAGCACATGCTCTTTTTCGCGGAATGCAATCGGCCGGGTCGCCAGCAGGGCAATCGATTGCAGGGTTCGCGCCTGCTGGATGAGGCCAGGCACGGCATCGACATCGACCGTGTCGGGCGTATGCCCCATCAGGCCGAGCATGATGCCGATGTCTGAACCGTGGCCCTTGCCGGTCGCCCCCAAAGAGCCATACAGCTCCGCCTTGACACCGGCCGTCTGGTCAAGCAGGCCCTCTTTTTGCAGCAGCTGCGCAAACATGCCGGCCGCGCGCATCGGGCCTACCGTATGCGAACTGCTGGGGCCAATGCCCACCTTGAACAAGTCAAAGACCGAAATTGCCATGCAAGCCCACCCTGTTTTTTTACCTTAACTGCCAAGCTCAGCGCGCAAAGAAATAGCCCAATGCAAAACCAAGGCCAGTCGCAAAAACCACCAGCCAGGCCGGCACCGGCGCGCCCAGCGAACTGAACAGGCGCGGGGGTGCCGCCGTCGGGGCAGCGGCTGCAGACACCGGCGCACTTGGCGCGGGCGCTGCGGACGGAATCACCTCCGCTTTGACACCGGTTCCGCCCAGATGGCGGGCAAATGCGGCAAAAAAGTCGTCTGCGTTCTTTTTAGCCACGGCTTGCACCAGCCGGCTGCCGACACTGGCCAACTTGCCGCCAATTTCAGCTTTGGCGGTGTATTTGAGTACGGTCTCGTTTTGGTCTTGCGTCAACGCGACCTGCGCGGCCATCTTGGCAAAGCCCGCCGCACCGCCCTGCCCCTGGCCTGTCAGGGTGTAGCCATTGGGCGCATCCAGGTCGCTCAGGACCACGTTGCCTTTGAAGGTGGCCGACACCGGGCCCACCTTGGCCGCCACGGTGGCGACAAACTCGGTGTCGGATGTTTTTTCGAGTTGCTTGCAACCCACGATGCAGGCCTGCAGCACGGCCGGATCGTTCAGCGCATCCCAGACCTGCTGCTGCCGGGCAGGAATACGGTATTCCCCGGAAAATTCAACAGCCATGACTCAAGCCCCGTAGTGTTTAAAAAGAGCCTGGGTACCCAGCCGGCCGTGGCCCTGCGCCGCCAGTTCCTGATAGAGCTTGCGGGCCAGCGTCAGCGCCGGCAAATCAAGCTGCATGCGCTCGGCTTCNNCACGTTGAGCTGGAAACCCGACGCGGCGCCGCCGCCAATGGACTTGAGCACGGTCGGCAGGTCCAGGCCGGCGGCCTTGCCGTAGGCCAGGCCTTCGCACACGCCCATGATGGTCGAGGCAATCACGATCTGGTTGCACATCTTGGTGTGCTGGCCGGCACCAGGGCCGCCCTGCAGCACAATGGCGGGACCCATCAGCTGCAGGATAGGCAAGGCCTCGTCAAACGCCGCCTGCGCGCCGCCCACCATGATGGAGAGCTTGGCATCGTGTGCCCCGATGTCGCCGCCGGAGACCGGCGCATCGAGCGCGCGGCAACCCTTTTTGCCCGCTTCGGCGGCAATGCGCACGGCCAGCTCGGGACTCGATGTGGTCATGTCAATCAGCAGGGCGTTGCGGGCGCAGGCCAATATGCCGTTTTCGCCAAGATACACCTGCTCCACATCGCGCGGGTAGCCCACGACGGTGATGACCACGTCCGACGCGGCGGCCAGCGCGCCCGGGGTATCGCACCAGACGGCGCCGCGCGCCAGCAAGTCGTCCGCCTTGTCGCGCGAGCGGTTGTACACATTGAACGGGTAGCCCCCATGGAGGATGTGACCCGCCATGCTGCGGCCCATGTTGCCCAGCCCGATAAAGCCCACGCGGGGCTTGCCCTTTGCATCAGTCATTTGTTATGCCTTGTTCATTGAATTGGATTTTTCGCGCAGCAAATCGCGCAGATACATGGGGGTCAGCGGCTGCTGGTTGACGACGACATCAAATGGTGCGAGTGCATCGTTGACCGCGTTGCTCAGCGCCCCGATAGCACCCATCACACCGCCCTCCGCCATGCCCTTGATACCCGCCGGCGTCGCCCGGTTCGGCGTGTGCATTGACAGGATTTCGATGTGGGGCAACTCGCAGGCCGTGGCGACCAGGTAATCGGCCAGCGTGCCCGAGAGATTTTGTCCAGCCTCGTCGTAGTAGACCTGCTCAAACAGCGCGCCCGACAGGCCCATGGCGATCGCGCCATGCTGCTGCCCTTCCACGACAACCGGGCTCAGCACCGTTCCGCAGTCTTCCGCCACCACATAGCGGACAAACCTTACGGCCCCGGTGGCGACATCGACCTGCACTTCACACAGGTGCGTGGAGTTGGAATAGGTCATGGGTGGGGGTTCGTAGGTCCGGTGAAACTCCAGGCCGGGCTGCATGCCGGCAGGCAAGGCCAGCGGATCCAGATAGGCAGTGCGCGCCACATCGGCCAGGCCCACGCCGGTGGCCACCCATTCGCCGTCGGTCATCTGCTCAATGCGGCCATCCCGCAGGCGCAATGGCGCGCTGCTTTCCAGGCCCAGCAGCGCCGCGCCAATCGCCAGCACCTTGACGCTGGCTTCCTGGGCGCACAGGTACAGCGTGCCGCCGCCTGCCGTGCCGCCGCGCGCGCCCCGGCTGCCCATGCCGTAAGGGGCGATGTCGGTATGCCCGAGGTGCAGGTGCACCTGCTGCGGCGCAACGCCCAGGCCCTCGGCCACGGCATGGGCCAGCGAGGTTTCGTAGCCCTGCCCGGTCGCCCCCAGGCCGACCGAGGCATTGACCGCGCCCGAGGGCTCGATGCGCAGCCAGGCGGCTTCGTGGCCCGACCCCGGAATGCCGGCCGCCTTGTAAAAGCGCGACCCGTAGGTGGTGGACTCGACCACCGAACAAATGCCCAGCCCGAGATAAATACCCTGCGCGCGCCCCTGCTGCTGGCGCTGGCGGAAGTTGTCGTAGTCGAAGGCGGCAAGTGCGCCCTCCAGTGTTTGGCGCGGCGTGATGTCGGCCAGCACTTCGCCCGTGGCCATGGTGTACGGAAAATCCTCGGGGTGCAGCATGTTGAGCCGCCGCACCGCGACCGGGTCCAGTTTCAGTTCCCGCGCAATCGCGTCCATCGTGCCTTCCATCACCCAACTGGTGATGGACATGGGCGCGCGCATGGGGCCATTGCCGACCTTGTTGCTCAGCACCACCTTAACGTCGTAGCTGTAGTCCTGCACCTGGTAGGGGCCGGTCAGGATCATGGCCACCACGCGGGCCAGGTAGTTGCCCGGATAAAAGCTGTAGGCGCCAAAGTCCTCGATGATTTCCAGTTCCAGCCCGAGCAGGCGGCCGTCGGCGCTGACGGCGGCCCGGGTGCGGCAAAAGTCCTCGCGCGCCTGCGACGAGGCCAGCAGGTTTTCCAGCCGGTCCTCGCGCCAGCGGACCGGCCGCTTCAGGTGGCGCGCCACTGCCGCCACCGTGAGTTCCTCGCGGTAGAGCGCGATTTTCTGGCCGAAGCCGCCGCCCACATCGGGTGAAATCACGCTGACCTGCGACTCCGACAGGCACAGGCGGCCGGCCAGGGTGGTCCGGTAGGGATGGGGCACCTGCGTCCCGACATGAAACGTCAGGTGCTGGCGGCCCTCGTCCCACACCGCAATACAGCCGCGCGTCTCGATCGGCAAATGGGTCTGGCGGTGCTGTGAAAAGGTGCTTTCAATCACCCGGTGCGCTTCGCGCTTACGCGCTTCGACATCGCCGTGGTCGGCATGCTGGTGCGACAGCAGGTTGGAGTCCAGGCTGTCGTCCACGCGCGGCGAATCGGCCTCGAGCGCCTGCCACATGGTGCTGACGGCGGGCAGCACCGCGTAGTCCACCAGCACCTGCTCGGCGGCGTCTTCCGCCACGTAGCGGTCGGTTGCAATCACGCAGGCCACCGGATCGCCCTGAAAGCGCACCTTGACCGTCGGCAGGGTGTCCATCTCCATGGCCTGCAGACCCTCGATCGGCGGCGCCATGCGCTGGCGCGTGGTCCACCGGGCCAGGTCATGGCCCGTCACCACGGCCACCACGCCGGGCATCTGGCGGGCCGCCTCGCTGTCGATGGAGACGATGCGGGCATGGGCATGGGGCGAGCGCACAAAGCAGGCATGCAGGGCGCCGGGGACTTCGATGTCGTCCACGTAGCGGCCATGGCCGGTCAGCAGCCGGTAGTCTTCCTTGCGGGCAAGATGCTGGCCGATGTAATGAAACTCAGGGGGCGACATAGTCCGGATTCCTTCGCATCTGCTCGGCCGCCTTCTGGATGGCCTTCACAATATTCTGGTAGCCGGTGCAGCGGCACAGGTTGCCCGACAGCGCATCGCGGATTTCCGCGTCGCTCGGATCGGGTTTGTTTTTCAGGAACGCTTCGAACGTCATGACGATGCCCGGCGTGCAAAAACCGCACTGCAAGCCATGCTCCTCGTGCAGCGCCTGCTGCAAGGGGGACAACGTGGAATTGACAGCGACCGACTCGATCGTCGACACCGCATGCCCTTCCATCTGGATGGCATAGGTCAGGCAGGACCGCACGGGCTTGCCGTCGACCAGCACCGTGCAGGCGCCGCACACCCCATGCTCGCAACCCACATGGGTGCCGGTGAGGCGGCAATCCTCGCGCAGCGCATCCGCCAGCAGCTTGCGCGGTTCAACCCGCAACTCATGGTTGTGGCCGTTGACGGTCAGCGTGACCGGACGCTTTTCAAGATTACTCATACTGCTCATCCTTTGGCTCGGCTCAAGGCATCCACCAGGGCCCGCTCGACCAGTGTCTGCGTCAGCTCCTTGCGGTACACCGCGGATATGCGCGGGTCATCTTCAGGCGACACCGCCGCGCGCACCGCCAGCGCGACTTCGGCGGCCCAGGCCGCGCCGGCCGTGCGGCCCATGAAAGGGCGCACCGCGTCGTCCCAGACTTGGGGAATGGCGCTGACCCCGCTCAGCCCCACGCGCACGCGCGAAACCCGGTCGTCATCGAGCGCCACGGTGACCGCCGCCGCCACGATGGCGTAGTCCCCATGCCGGCGATTGAACAGCCGGAACGACGTGCCCTCGTTCTCGGCAAGCTTGGGGAAACGCACGCAGCGAATAATTTCGTCGGGCGCCAGCGCCGTGGCCATGACGGACTGAAAGAAGGCCGAAGCCGGCAGGCTGCGCTGCCCGCCAAGCTTGACGATCTCGATTTTTGCGTTCAGCGTGGCGGCGATCAGCGGGAACTGCGCGGCCGGGTCGGCATGCGCCAGGCTCCCGCCTATCGTGCCGCGCTGGCGAATCGCGTAGTGGCCGATGGTCCTGGCCGCTTGCGCCAGCAAGGGGCAGCGGGCCTGCACCAGCTTTGATTCGGCAATCTGATCATGCCGGGTCAAGGCCCCGATTTCCAGCGCATCACCCACCTCGCGAATGTAGGCAAGCTCGGTCAGGTCGTTCAAGTCAATCAGGTCAGAAGGCGTCGCAAGCCGCATGTTCAGCATGGGCCCGAGACTTTGCCCGCCGGCAATCACCTTGGCACTCTCGCCGGCAGCGGCCAGTTGCTCCAGCGCTTCTTCCAGCGAGCCGGGACGGAAATAGTCAAATGCAGCGGGCTTCACAAACGGCTCCTACCAGACCAGGCTCTGGCTGTCCTGCTTGTCGAACAAATGCAGGCGATTCAGGTTGACTTTCAGGGTCACGTTCTCGCCGTCCTTGTGCTGCCCTTCCTTGCCGACGCGGAAGAACAGCTTGGTGCCCTCCACTTCCACTTCAAGGAACTGGTCGGAGCCNNCGCCAGCGCCAGCGCGCCGCGCCTGAACAACACCCGGTCGCCCTCGACTTCCAGCGTGCCGTCCATGAAATTGATGGGCGGATTTCCCAGGAAGGACGCCACGAACATATTGCGGGGCCGCTCGTAGATGTCGTCGGGCTTTCCAATTTGCTGCACCACGCCGCTGCGCATCACCACGATGCGGTCGGCCAGCGTCAGGGCTTCGGCCTGGTCGTGCGTGACATAGACAAACGTGGTCTGCATGACCTGGTGCAGCTGCTTGATCTCTGCGCGCATGGAAATCCGCAGCGTCGCGTCGAGGTTGGACAGCGGTTCATCCATCAGGAACACCGAGGGCTGCCGCACGATGGCCCGCCCCAGCGCCACGCGCTGGCGCTGGCCGCCCGACAACTGGTCGGGGCGCCGCTCCAGCAGGGGCTCGATCTCCAGGCGCCGTGCCGCGTCGCGCACGCGCTTGTCGATTTCATCCTTGGGGTGCTTGCGCATGCGCAGCCCGAACGCAATGTTCTCGTACACGGTCTTGTTGGGATACAGCGCGTAGCTCTGGAACACCATGGACACGTCGCGCTTGTGCGGCGGAACGGTGTTCATTACTTCGTTGTCAAAAAACAGGTTTCCCTCGGTCACGTCCTCCAGCCCCGCAATCATGTTCAGGGTCGTTGACTTGCCGCATCCGGACGGGCCGAGCAGCACGAGAAACTCCTTGTCGGCAATGTCGAGATTGAGGTTCTCGAGCGCAACAAACCCATTGGGATAATTTTTTCCAACACCTTCAAATCTGATCCGGGCCACGTAACTACTCCTTTAACCTTTGACTGCGCCGGCGGTGAGGCCGGAGACGATATAGCGTTCAAACATGATGGCAACCACCACGGGCGGAACGATGGCCAGCACACCGGCGGCGTTGATGAACGAAAAGCTGATGTTGAAATCCGACGTGAAAGAGGCCACCACGATGGGCATGGTTTGCGACGCCAGGGTCTGCGTGAACATCAGGGCCAGCAGGAACTCGTTCCAGCTGGTAAGAAAAGTAAACAGCACCACCGCCACCAGCGACGGCATGGCCAGCGGCAAATAGACCAGCAGCAGCGTCTGGAGCCGCGAGCATCCATCGACCCGCGCGGCCTTGTCCAGGTCGTCCGGCAAAGATTCGAAGTAGCCGGTCAGGATGAAGGTGCTGAACGGCACGGTGATGGCCAGATAGGTGATGATGAGCGACAGCTTGCTGTCGAGCAGCCCGAGTTGCTGCACGAATAAAAAGAACGGCACGACCAGCGCAATGTCCGGGATCACGCGTGTCGTCAGCATGAAATAGATCGAACTGGACCGCCCGATGAATCGGATCTTGGCCAGCGCATAGGCCGCCGGCACACTGACCAGAAGATTGAGGATCACCACGGACACGGCAACGACCAGGCTGTTCCACATGGACGGGAGCAGATTCTTTGCCGTGGAAGGAATGAAGCCCCCGGTGGCCGTATCACCCTCCTTGCGGGTCTCATAGGTGACGACCTTGTCCTTGGCGGTGAAGATGGTCGCGAAATTTTCAATCGTAGGCTGGTGCGGTATCCAGTGCGGAGGCACCGACGTGATCTCGGCTTCGGACTGGAACGAAGACGATACCAGCCAGGCGATGGGCGCCAGCACGTAAATGGCGAACAGCATCGACGCGGCAAAGAGCAAGGCCCGTCTGCCAAAGTGGGGGATTTTCATAGGGTGTAAGCGGCTCGGGATTGCAGGGACCGGCTAGAGCTTTCGGCTCGTGCTGCGGATGATGAAAAATGCCAGCGTGAAAGTGACGATCGCCATGATGTAAGCGAGTGCGGCCCCTGTGCCAAACGCCAGTTTGCGGAAGGTCTCCACATAGACCTGCCAGGCCATCACATGCGTGGAGTCGGCCGGCCCGCCTTCGGTCAGGATGAAAAACAGATCGAAGTGGCGTATCGCCATCATCGTTTCGTAAATCATGACGAGTGCAAATCCGGGCGTCAGCGCCGGCAGGGTGATGTGCACGAAACGCTGCCACACATTGGCGCCATCGACCTTGGCGGCGCTGTACAGATCAGCGCGAATCGACTTGAGCGTCACCAGCAGCAAGATGGTCGCGAGCGGAACTTCCTTCCAGACAAACGAATTGGTGATGAGCAGCATGGTCTTCTCGACGTCGCCGAGCATCACCACGTATTTGTCAATCAGGCCGAGCTGGAACAGCAAGCCATTGAGGGCGCCATAACCGGAGTCGTAGATCCATTTCCACATGAGTCCGTTGGCCACATAGGGAATGGCCCAGGGGATCAGCAAAATCGCCGACAGGATGCGGCGGCCGCGAAACTCTTCGTTGAGCAGCAGCGCCATCAGCATCGCAATGAACATGATGGCGGTCACCGACATCAGGGTGAACGACGTGCTGCGTCCGACCGAGTCCCAGAACATCTGGTCCTGGAAAATATGGACGTAGTTGTCGAACCAGACAAATGGCGCGCGGTGAGGACGCGTCAACTTGAGGTCAAACAGGCTGATCCAGAACGAATACAGGATCGGAAAAACAGCCACGACGGTCAACACAACCATCATGGGCGCAAGGAAAAGCATGGCGCTTTTCTGGTCATATGCACTGACCGGGTAACGGATTACACGGCGCAGCGCCTGGATCTTGGTGCTCATCTATTCGTCTCTTTAAGGATGCCAACCCGGGGCATACGCTAAGCCACGCCCCGGGTTGTGGTCAGGTCTGCTTGCGCAGGTCGTTCCAAGCCTGGGCAGATTTTTTCAGCGCCTCTGCGGCCGTGCTCTTGCCGATGACGGCCGACTGCCATGCCGATCCGTTGACTTCATCCCACTCGCCAAACCAGCGGGTGATGACGTCTTTCTTCTTCACCAACTGCTGCTGCTTTTCAAACATGGCCATGTCGGAATACTTCGCATACGAGGCCTGGACTTCAGGGTCCTTGAACAATCCCTTGACCGCAAAACCGGAGCCAATGTCGTTGAACAGCATTTTCTGGAAGCGGTACTGGCCATCGGCCTTGCCGCCGAACCACTCGATCAGCTTGGCGGCATTGGCAGCGCGCGTCTTGTCGGCGGCGGCCTGCGCCGTCATGCCGTGAAAACGCATCCAGCCCACGGTGGCGTGCGAGCCGCCAGGTCCGGCAGGCATCAGCGCCTGCTTGACGCGCCCGGCGATTTGCGACTGCTTCGGATCATTGAGGGTGCGCACGCGGTACCGGCTCAGCAGGGCAAACGCATGGTTGCCGGAACTGAAGGACTTCAGTCCATTGAGTTCACCGGTTTCAACACAGGCCGGTGAAATGATCTTGTACTTGTTCACCGCATCGACGATCCATTGCAGCGCCTGCACCGCCCCCTTTTTCGGATCGCTCATAAGGGCGGCGCCGTTGGCGTCGGTAAAGCCGCCACCGTGCGAATACACCATGGCGGTCAGGAATTCAATCAGCCAGCTCTCGCGAGCCATCGGCAGCATCATCGGGTACTCGGAAATACCGGCCGCCTTGATCTTGAGCGACTGCTGGACCAGCTCCTCCCACGTTGACGGAGGCTCCTTGATGCCGGCTTTTTTCAGCTTTTCCTCGTCATAAAAGAACGCCATGTAGTCGGTGTAATAGGTCAGGCCGTACTGCTTGCCCTTGTACTGCATCGACTTGGTGCTGAAGTCATCGGCTTCTGCGTTGTACCTCATCAACTCCGGAAAGTTGTTGATGGGGGCCAGCCAACCGGCGTCAGCCCACTCGGGCAACCAGCTGTCAGACACCCACAAGACATCGAGCGGCGCCTTGCCGACGAACTTGGTCACCATGGTGTCGCGGTATTGCGCCCAGGGTGCATTGTTGTAGTTGACCTTGATGCCGGTCTTGGCCTCGAACGCATTGAGGTGGCTCTTGACGGTATCGACCGCAGCCGACCAGGTATACAAATTGAGAGGCGCCGCCTGCGCATGACCGGGCAATGACAGCAAGCCTGAACCCGCCACACCGGCTGATGCCGTGATCTTCAGAAAATCACGTCGACTAGAACCTTCTGTCCATATATTGCTCATTTTTCAGTCTCCTGGGTGGGTGGCTGCAGCAGTCCACTGGGGCAGCGCGCGATTGATCGATCAGTACTCTGGCCAGCAGCCACTGCCACCAACCAGAGCCAAATTAATTATTGCGTCAAACTTTTATATCGTCAAGTGACGACTTGTTGGGGTATTCCCGTACCCAGGCCAGCAAGCCGTGTCCGTCGCCAGCCCTTACTTTTCCAATGTTTTTTCAGCGCGCTGGATGCACATGGGGCCTGCAGCGCACCGGCCACCTTATTTGATCGGAGAAAAAGACACCGGGTTCAGGAAGACGCTTTCCTGGTGCACCAAATAGGGCAAAATCTGGGGCACAAATGCCGTCCATTCCGCGTCTTGCCCCATCTTGGCGCGCTGGCTGCTGCGGTGACCCAAATCGTCATAGGCCCAGAGGAAAACGACCGAGTTCAGCACACCAGACTCCTTGGTCCAGCACCCGATTAATTTTGCATACCGCGTGATGATGTGCAGGCCGTTTTCTTGATAAATTCGCAGGAATTCCGGCGCCGTTCCCGCCTGAACCTGATAAGTCCGCATTTCCAGAATCATGATTTTTCCTTGGGTTGAAAATGAGCCGACATCCGCTAGAGGACTTGAGCCAAAAAGGGTCATGACGCATATCGTCAACTGACGACTAATTTTGCCATTAAAGTACGCACCTGTGTACTTTGAAGTGTGCCCATCGCATGAAAGCCAAATCAGACCTTCTGACGTCCATCCGCCAAAAAAGCGAGCCCGCCAAGAAAGGCCCGGCCCGGCGCGCCACGGTGCGCATGCCGGCCGCCGAGCGTCGCGAGCAAATCCTGAAAAAGGCCTTTGAGTTTTTTTCAGAGTATGGGCTCACCGCGCAAACGCGCGGACTGGCCGAAGCGTGCGGGGTTTCCCAGCGCTTGCTCTACAGCGTGTTTCCCAACAAATCGGCATTGATCAACGCGGTCTATGAAACCGAGATCGCGGGCGTCTTCAAGGCGGTCTGGTTTGTTCAGCTGCGCGATCGAAGCAAGCCGATGGAGCAACGCCTCAATGAGTTTTATCGCGAGTACTACAGCGCCGTGGTCACGCGGCGCTGGATGCGCCTGTTTCTGTACGCCTCGCTCGCGGAAGTCGAGATAGCGCCCACCTACATCGCGTCCATCGTCATGCATCTGCTTGAAACCCTGATGGAAGAAGCCGTCCATGAGGCCGGCTTGTGCATGCCCGAGGACCACGCCCAACTCCAGGAGATCGGCTGGATACTGCACGGCGCCGTGTCGCACCTGGCCATACGCCGCCACATCTACCACGACAAAACCCCGTTTGCCGCCGAGAAGGTCATAGAGCTGCAGGTGAAATCCTTCCTGGGCGGCCTCAAAGCCATTTTGCCCGCCGATATCAAGTACATCGCCTGAGCCGGCGATTCCAAAAGCAGTTCGCCCTCCCCCTTCTTTCCCGGGTTGAACTGGCCGGGGCGTAGCACAATAAGCCCATGCCCCACCTGCCCGCCTTTATCGCCCCCACCCGCCACGCCGACCCGGC